>Ga0210054_1002407_pt1 | contig 14723 bp, 11 predicted proteins | sample CryGeymeta201516_FD_185470 | JGI IMG/M metagenome (GOLD analysis project Ga0210054, IMG submission 185470) | Groundwater microbial communities from Crystal Geyser aquifers in Utah, USA - Crystal Geyser metaG 2015-16 (SPAdes) (version 2) | ecosystem: Environmental > Aquatic > Deep subsurface >... | reverse complement strand
TGACCATTGTGCCAAGAAGCTACTGGCTTGGTTTGATGGTATGTTGAAGGCTGACGAAGAGTTTTATGCCAAATTTGGGGAGCCACTCTTTTCTTCCCACATGTTGGATTTGTCGGAAGAGCCCGATGAGGAGAACATTGCCATTTGTGTGCAATATTTTAAGCGCATGGTCCCAATGAAAATCTGGTTGGAAATGGAGATTGGAATCACTGGAGGAGAAGAGGATGGTGTCAACAATGAAAATGTGGATCCTGAAAAGCTCTACACCAGTCCAGAGCAGGTCTATGCTGTTTATGATGCTCTTTCAAAGGTCGGTGACATGTTTTCCATTGCTGCTGCCTTTGGTAATGTCCATGGTGTCTACAAGCCGGGCAATGTTGTTCTCTCTCCAGAGCGTCTGGGTAAGCACCAGGAATATACCCGCAAAATGCTCAACTCTCCCCTTGAAAAACCTATTTACTTGGTCATGCACGGAGGATCTGGTTCTACCACTGAGGAAATTAAGACAGCTGTTTCCAACGGAGTTGTCAAGATGAACATTGACACAGACACACAGTGGGCCTATTGGGATGGATTACGTGCCTTTGAAAAGGAAAAGCGCGATTACTTACAAGGGCAGATTGGAAACCCTAATGGTGCCGATAAGCCCAACAAGAAATTTTATGATCCTCGCGTATGGGTTCGCAAGGCCGAAGAATCCATGTGCAAGCGAGTGGAGGAAAGCATGGAGAAACTTGGATGTAAGGGAACGTACGAGCCGGATGATCCAGAAAAAGGGTTCCCCCAATTCGGCAACCTCAAGGGACCAAGTCCACTTGTTCTCATGTCGGCTGCTGCTATTGCTGGTTCTGCCGCCACTCTGCTTATCAAGAAATTTTTGAAGTAAAGAAAAATATTTCCAGAGGAGCGCATCAGCAAAGGACAGCCAGCAGTTTTGTAATCGTTGTTGTTATTATATTCCTCTTAAACCAAAAAGTGAGCTGCAGCCGTAAAACGCAGCAAGACGAGACGGAGTGGGATAGAATGCATCGGTTTTGCGGCAAACTGCATCTTTTGCATATTAACGTACTAGTAGTAGGAATAAATAATTGTAAAATGGCACGAAAGGAACTAGTAGTGATGATTTTGGTTCCCACACTTCTTGGTTCTCCCGGCTCTTGCGTGTGATCGTCATCACCTTGTTTCGTTGCCTTTTTAAAAACGAATCAATTTATTTGATGCGCACAACCAAGCAAGTGACAAATTGTGGAACAGATCATTCACTTATGTCTTGCTACGGGACCCCTTGTTCTGCTAGCTACCCATGCTACCTATGGTAGCTATAAGCAGACCCGTTCAGGGATTCACGGTAAGTCGAACCATCGCTACTGGTACATCAATACCATTGCGAGGGAATCATAGCACTAGAAGGCAGATAGCAGAGCAGATGTTTTTAATTTTAATAGTCTATGCAGTTCATCTACATGCAGGATTGTAAGAAAGGGGGCGAGAGAGCCACGAGGGGTGGTATGGCCAAATCACCTTCCGACCGCTTCTACTAGCAGCGGTAGTTCCAGCGAAAAGACGCAAGTGTGCGCGGTAGGCTGATACAGTGAGGTAAAGATCGAAATCGTAAATATGTGTCGTTCACACGCAGCAAAGATACACACACTAACGAGTCATCTACAGTTCCATGACAAATATGCCTTCCTCTGCTTCATCACCATGTTCTTTGTCGCCATCGTCGTCATTGAGTATCATATTGGGAGCAGTGGTAAAAGTTGACGACACGTTCCAGCAACTGTGATTCAATTGGTGGTGTGACTGAAAAGTAGTAGTCGGAGGATCCTCTCCGCAAAAGTAACCGTCATCATCACTATCATAGTAGTCCTCGTCTGCTACAATATCTTGACTATCGTGGTAGAATTCCGATGTCAAAACAATTTGATGTGTTAGACTCTGCAGTGAGGGCAGAGGAGGCTGTCCTCCTTGAAAAGAATCACAACAATTCGTACTATTCTTCGTTGGTTTCATCGTCGTCGTCGTCGTCGTTGTTGTCTTTATCGTTGTTGTTGGAATGTCCGGTGGTGGCTGCTGGTACTGCTGCTGTCGCGTTGAGAGAATGTGTTGCAAACACTTTTCATTTTCTTGCTGCAGGTATTGTTGTTTTAGCTTTTGCTTTTGTTGACGTCGTTCTTGTTGTTGACGCTGCTGCATGTGCGTAACAATCCGTTGAAAGACCACAAAATCACGATAATCGGCCAAAGCTTCGTCCTGACACAATTGAAGTTCGGAAGCGGTACGGTGTACTCCTCCTCCTCCTCCTCCTCCTCCCTTGTTGTTGATGGGAATACTTTGAGATTTGAAAACGACAACCGGTTGCTTGTTGGCAGCATCAGCACCAGAATAAGAAGAAGGAGCGGAAGATCGGTCTTGATGGTAGCTAGAACTGATTCCGATTGGCATGGTGACAGTCTTGTTGTTGTTGTTGTTGTTGGAACATACATGGAAAGTTACGGGATGGTTGTGGGGCTCTTGTTGCCGAAGTTGCTGTTGCTGTTGATGCGAGGATGCGGTCATCATGATCTGATGATAGTACTACTACTGAAAACTGAAAAATAGCTATTTAGCTGTATCGTATAGCTAGCTACTGAACCTTGGTTACCTCCTATCGTATGTAGCAAGGAATGAACAGGCTGGAATGTGAAAATGGAGTGGACTGCAAAGATACAATTTTTTTACTACTAGTAGTAGTATAAGTCTAGTCTACTAGACTACCTGGTAGTACAAAAAATTATGAAGGAACGCAACTTTTGCTACTAGTTGGTTGTTTTTGAAGCAGTTGCTGTGTAGCGTAGGCTAGACTAGTACCTGGTAGTTGTCGACGGCAGAATCGGAAATCGACTTGAACTTGACTTGCTTCGCTTTTCTGCAATATTCCATGTTTGCGGGATCACAAGATGAAAGCTGTGTCAAGACTGGTTGGGGGCGATTAGATAAATAAACGAGAAGCTACCAGAACATGTTGTTATTGGTGGTGGCTGCAGTACGTACTAACATAAAAAGAAGCATACGAGTAGTACCAGGTACTATCTAGAGCTACTATCTAGAGCTACTAGACTATTATTAATTTGTGTCTTGAATGTACTCCGAGTAGCCTACCAGGCAGTGGCTGCACTATGCGAATTGCTTGCCTTTTGCTTTTGGATTGAAATACTCTAGTAGGGTTGTCGTCCGACGGCCGAGGGGGGTGCTGAAATAATTATATGATGATTCGATGCAATTCGATTGGTTCAGCCGAACTGCGGAAGGTGAGAAGATCCCGAAGATACTGGTACATACTAGTACCAGTAATGGTACCTGTACTACTGGTAGTCTAGCTAGTACCAGGTAGCTGGATGGTACCTGGTAGTGCTAGTCGACGACAAGAACATCATGGTGAATCAATTGCTTCCTTTCCAAGTACCCTTATTTAATGACTTGTTCTCGTATGTAGCAGGTAGCTAATGTTGAAATACACTCATGATTATATTACCAGGTACCAGGTACTGGTACCTGTTGTTACTACCAGGTAGTACTCTAGTACCAGGTACTACCTGGTGGTACTGTACTCGTATTTGTTAGTTTCGGGAAAAAGAAGCACCATTTTGGGCGAGTAGGTAGACTACTACTTCATGTTGTTTGTGATTGGACGGGTGGTTGACACTTCGTCCATCATCACCCGACATCATCATGATGTTGTTGATACCTGGTAGTAAGATCATGATGTCAACGTATTAACGTAACATGACGTCTGTGAATTGAGCGATAAATAATACTCGAAGTCAGTACGAGTGGCCGCCGCCCGTGTTGTTTGCTTAGTCCGAGTACAAAAATAATAGAGTACGGTAATAATAATGAAGAAGTCGCGACCAATCAGGATCATCATGATGATGGACTCTGTCAGTTGTCACAACTGTTCCTAAAAAGATAGGGTTATAATTAAAAAATAACGGTAAAAATTCAAATTCGTTGGCTCCCTCCAAAATAAATGTTTTATTCGCTCCAAAACAAAAAACAAAAAAATGACACGTAAAAAAATTTAATAATAATAACTGCTCCATCACAAAATAACTACGGTACTCGTACAGCATTAGAAGTTTGCTATCCCAACAATAATACAACTCTACTGGTACCAGGTACAACATTTTTTTACAGGAACCACCTCTCTAATCTCTCCGCCTCACCCCTATTACCATTCTCTCACACACACAAAAGCACAAAGCCAACAATATAATATAGTCTACTCTCCTACTGTATATTATTAGAATGTCGTCTCTCTCATCTGGAAGTCTTCCCATGGCGACTTACCATCGCACACAGGCACTGGGTTCTGGTACCTTTGGTAGCGTATTAAAAGTTTACAATAACAGTGGTGAAGAATTTGCCATGAAATTATTTTTGAACGACAATGACAATGATGATGAAACAGCAGCAGAAGAAGGTGGAAGGAATGACACAATGAACGTCGGCGCTCTGTTAGAAATATCGGTACTCAGACTCTTACGAGAAGGTAATGGTCATCCCAATATTGTACAAATGGTCGACGTCTGTACGGCCGACAATGACTGTGATGATGATGGTGATGATGATTACAATGGGGAGGAAGAGGTCGGAGGAGGAGGAGGAGGAGCTGGAACGTCGGGATGTTTGGGTATGACGATGCCTCTCTATCCATTGGGAAGTCTCGATCAAGCCATTCAACAATCCATGCCACTCCTGCTACAGTCACGAACCAACAAAATTCGGGTAGCACACGGACTACTGAGTGCCATTAATTATCTGCACGAAAATGGAATCATGCACAGAGATATCAAGGCTGATAATATCATGTTGACGACAAATTCTCATTGTTCTGATCGCTTTGCACACGACGACGACGATAACGATCCAAACATTGTCATAAAACCCATTTTGATTGACTTTTCGTTGGCTAAAATTGTGAACAGTGCCATGTTCAACACAACTTTGCCAAACACAGCTGACGATGAATTCCATAGTCTCCGAGACGATGAATGTCCGACAAGTCACACAGGTCAAATTGGAACTGCCACGTACATGGCACCCGAAGTTAACGCTTGTCAACCGTACAATTTGCGATCCGATTTGTGGAGCACTGGTGTAGTGCTGTTGGAACTGTTGCAAAAGAATACCCTACGAGCTGTCAAGGCAACACAAGCTGAAAAACTCGTACAACAGGGTCTCGAAAAATTACCAATGGATAAGCCGTTTCCTACAATGGTCAGAAATTTGGTACAAAAAGATCCCCAAAACAGATGGACGGCACGAGAATGTCTCGAAAATATGTCGTCTACATTGTTTGCTTCCATGACTGTGCCCGTTAAAAGAATAATCAATATAAAAGGTGCGTTGCCTCTAGACTTTGGTCCAGACGAGAACAAAGAAAACAATGCACCCGAGCTCGACGACACTACCAACACAATGAACGGACAAACGAAAACGCCAAGAAAGAAGAAAAGTAACAACAAAAAACATAATCCTGTTCTGGTCCGACGAATTCAACAGCTTCGGAAACTGCTACATCAGGAATTAGAATCCGATCATCCCATGACAATACAGGCAGCTCTGTTCTACTGTCAGTGCATGCAAGAATTGGACGATCAATTGGACGACCTGACCAAAAGTCAAACGATGCTCGATTGTGCTTTGCTGGCGTACAAAATGTGCGAAGTTCCTGTCCTGGATTTGAACTGCATCAACGACACGTACAAGAGCTTTGCCAAATATGATTGGAACCTGGACGTTTATCGTGACAATGAAGCCACCATTTTTATGATGACAGATCACTGTCTGTTCCCACGCCAAATTATTGATATTAACAATTAGTACTCTAGTACCGGAGCAGTAGTAGTTTTTGATAATCATGATGCATATAAGAAAGAATAAAAAGTATTACACGGGCAGTGTTATACGAGGAAACGATAAGTTTGTCTAAACGAATGAAAAAGTTATTCATAAATCGAATCTGCGACAATCATTATTATTTTTCTTCTAGCTATGGCTAGCGGCGATTTCGTTCTCTGCCACCCCTACCACCCCTGCGCCTGTTGTTGTTATTATTATTATCGTCCCTCCGACCTTCGTCTCGGCGACCGCGACCACCAGCACTAGCACCGCCACCAACTCCCCGCCTGTCATCGTGCCACTCGTCAGGGGGTGGTCCTCCACGTCTATCGTCGTGCCTGTCGTTCGATGGTCCTCCTCGCCTCTCATCTCGACGGCCGCTTTCAGTATATTCGCGATCTCTGTCGCGTCTTCCTCCAGCACCCTCGCGATGGTGGTGCCCGTGGTCATGGCTATCTCTGCCACCTTTTCGATTTTCTGAGAATTAATTCAAATATAAGAAGAAAAAAAGAATCGCGTGAGCTATCAAACATACATTCCAATTGCACGTCTGTTCGAACTGAACCCTACGATTTATTTTGTACGAACCTGCCAAGCTGGCATTGTGCGACAGCTGCGGGGCATCGATTCGCTCGTGGTCACGGCCGCCTCGAGAGGTAGAACGGCTATCATTGTTATGAGGTGGACTAGGTGGTCTTCCCTGTAAGTTCCTGCCTTTCGGGCCACGGTCCGATTTCCCCCCACTCCGTCGACCCTCCTTGTCGTTGTTTTGATCATCGCCCTTGTTAGTGTTGTTATTCTCCTTCTGGAAGTGTCCTGACTCAGTCTTAGCTTGAGAGTCAGGCTCCTTAGTCGGTTCTTCCTTCTTAACGTCCTTGCCAGGGTCCTCTTTGGTTTCTGCCGAGGATGCTGGCTGAGAGGGGGCATCTTCTGCCCTTTTGCCTTCTTCGATTTCTCCTTCGTCGCTATCAAAAATTTCGCTTTTTTGTCGTCGAGGCTCCTCCGAGTTGTTATCATCACTCTCGTCCGAGCCATCGACAAGCGACTCCTCGCTCTTGTCTTCATTTTTCGAAAAGGTTGGATTCTTAACATTGATGTTGTCGTTGACACTTTCACGATCGACTCCTTCGTCCAAGGGACTCCCAGGCTCACTTTCCCCTTTCCTTTCCACATCTCGTTCTTGACTGGCCCTGTCATCATCGTCATCTTCATCGCCACCACCAATGACACCGCCGCCATTGCCTGTTGCATCTTCCATGTCTTCGTCTTCCGGAACGGTGGCTTCTTCCTCGTCTACAATCGAAGCGTCTTCCACGGCCACTTCCCCGGGAATATCAATGCTTTTTTCTTCGGCGTATATACTGCGCACCATCTTCTCAAAATCGCCCTTGTGGTTGATCATGTGGAATTTGCCGAGATGGTCTCGCGACAACAATCGCAGAGCACGCCATGTAAAAAGGGAATCATTCTTGGGATGATACTCTGCTTCGATTCCGGCTTCCGGATCAAGGGCATCCACATAAGATGACAAGTGCTCTTCCAAGGATGGAACGATCGTAGCACGTGTATTTTTATCATTGCTAGTCGATGATTCGTTTTTGTCTTGGCTGTTGGTACTCTTTGGAAGGGCACAAGTAGCCTTCAGATTCTTCTTTTCGTGCAGGATAAAGTCAATCAAGAGATCCTCTTCGTCTTTTGGTTTCTTGGACGGAGCACTGTCACCGTCCAATGGTCCATCCAGTAAGGAACGTTTGCGCTTCTTGTCGGCTTCGTCTCCATCTGTTTGGTGTTTAACGAGCGGCTCTTCCATATCGAATTGACATCTGCTTTTTTTCCATTGTCTCCAGTGCGTCTCTCGATATCTTAAAATGAAATCCAAAATTTCCCAGTGCTCTGCACCGTTCTTACTATCAGCATTACCACCCACATCGTTATTAATAGCTGGAATATGTTTGAGGAGTTCCACCGCCCGTGATTGCAATGGCTTTATGGCATCGCCTAATGCTGGAGATTCTGCCGACAGATGATTCTCTATGATCAAGAATTGAGTGAGAAAATGCATTCGAAATTCGGCATCTCCCAATTGAATCGGAAGGAGATGGCTGCTGGTCAAATACTTGATAGGTTTGTTGGTCGTCGTCATCATACTTGTAGTGGTGGTGCTAGCGGTAGCAGCTTTCGTTCGTGTTAGTGGATGTGATTCCAGAGCTGCCAAAATTGTTTTCATGCGTTCCAGAAATTCTCCAACCTTTATACCTGTAGGATTGCTAAAATCGTGTTGAATGCCCCAGAAGGTTTTGTAAAAGTTGAAGGTCTGATACTTTATGGAGAGAGGTTCCAGCTTGCTTGCACCAATGCTCAAATAATCGTCCTCTTCTTCTTTGTCTTGTTGCTGCAGCTGCTGTTGGACAGCCTTGCTGCTTTCTTCATAGATTGTCTGAGATTCTAGTTCCGTAATGTTATCAGTATGAAAGGATCCCCAAATCTTCGTAGCCGACTTGTCCGAAAGAGAAAATGCTTTCGCCATTATCTGCAAAATGCTACCAGACCAATCACCTTGCTGTTCGTGCGATAGTGCCTTGAGAAATTTGTTGCACAATTTGATAAAGGGAAGAGCACACGGAGTACTGGTAGGAGTGTGATGCCACATAACGTCGCTCAACAAAATAGGAAGAGCAGGTTCTACCACGGCGTTCCAAATCTGTTGAAACGATGCCAACGGTAAGCTATCCAGTGCATCTTCCAGTAACAGAAGCGGTAATTTACGAACGCTCATACCCTTGTACCGATCATCCTTGCCGGCCTCGCAAAACACCACGAGGTGCAAGCACAGATCCAATGATCCCTTCCAAAAGAACATTACATCTTGCAGCAAAGCGTCCCCGTTGTTGGTGTCTTCCGAATCTGTCACAAATGCCTGAATCAACTTCAAGAGCTGAGTCTGCAACTGTATTTGCAACTGATCGGCGCGCTCGGCAGCTGATGGTAGCATTGAAATTTGCTGTTGCTGTTGTTGTTGCTGCTGTTGATGCTGGTGCTGTTGCTGCTCTTGTTCATTGCTAGTATTTGCCACAGAACTGGTAACAAGAGGAATACACTCACGGGCGATCATCGACCAAAAGGGTTCATCCAGTTGGTCAATAAAAGTGGAACTGAGTGGTTCTTGTGGAAGCGGTTGTCCGTTTTTGTCCATATTTCGTTCCTTTTTAATTTGTCGTTGGTACGGTTGAGCTCTGTCTGGCATTCACTTCAAAAGCTACGGTAGCGACTATTTATTTTATTTTATTTTAATACCTGAAGATTGTCTCTTATTTAATAGGAGAAAAACTTAAGAGATTGGAAAAGTGATTGCTTGTACCGTATGTTGGTGCTGTGATGACGGATACTGTATTTTCTATTATTTCCAGAGCGGACAGACGCAAAAATCTCACCCAGAGAAACTTTTCCCTTTGTCCGTACTGAGTACAGACATCATTCGGCGTGGGTTTACTACGTAGCTAGTAGCAGTACCCTATTCGGAATACTACTTTCTACTCAGTAGCTGCTAGCTAGCTAGTAGTACTACTACTAGCTCTAAGCCCTCCCAGCTCTACTAGACTAGCTTGCTTCGGAAAGAAACTTACTACGTATGAAGTATGAATGATAGATGGGAACACACCAACGCCCCATCGAAAAATACTGCGGTGTTATTCGAGTTACCAGTACAAGAATCACCAACAACAAATAATGATGAGAAAATACTTGGAAGTACTCGCTCTGCTGCAACATGAAGTTGTCAACTCTGGCCAGAAACCTTTTGCATTTTTTGCTTTTTAAATAATAATAATAATGGAGCAACCGAATCCTTTTGGGTTCTTCTGCCTGCAGCCAGTGCGCTATCTTGTTATTGAAAATTCTTCTTGCAGAACAAATGCTGCCGAGACTACTAAATTTGAATAATAATAATATTAGCTTGGGAAAATAAAACAGAATTCTTTAGTTTTTGTAATTTCCCACCGCACTGGCTGCAGGGCTACTAGCTACTACTGTAGTTTTTTAGTACTATTAGACTAGTAGTAGCAAAACTATATAATATATGATGTTTCCTACCTGGTACGAGAAGCTTTCACTACTACTACTCTAGTAGTAATGCTGCTAATATGAAAGTTATTCTTAGTTTTGCTCTGTATCTTGAGGCCTGATGAGCGTTGAAAAGAAGGATACCATGCATAATGTGAATTAAGCTGGTAAATAGAATAATAATGATATAAATATGGCGCATCGCCCCGCCCAACTTCTTGTTACACGTAAGTAGTCGTCGTGGTTGGCGATTGTTTTGGTAATTAGAGTATTGGACGAATCCACATCTAAAAATCTTCATAATTTTTTATCAAGAAGAACAAAAGCACTTTTTTCTTTTTTTTCTTTTTATCCATCATGAACCTCGTCGTCATCGTCCTCGTCTGTTCGATCGTTTTGGAAAGCTTGGCTAATGCTGCAGCAGCAGCAGCAGCAGCAGAGAATGCTGTGTCCGACGAACACCGTCTTCGCAACGGTCTTGCCAAATCGGATCAACACCGTCGCTTGACTGGCAACACGAATCTCATCAATGCCGCCATTGAAGCCTCGCTTCCCACAATCAATCGATTGATTAATGAACGTACTCCCGATCCGCGTACGTTGATTAACAAGCGCTAGCTAGTAGAGTGCTTATCCTGTTTCACGTACAAGCCTTATATCTCACAAATCCTGAATATTAATTATATTTCACGCCTCAACTCTCATCTCTCATCCCTCAACAATCTACAATGCACGAATTGTGCTATCTGCGAATGATAGTCAGTCTAACGAATGCTGGCTTTACGACAACATTTCCTCTAACAACCGGTACTTGTAGTGGTCAAAGTGCTACTGTTGCTGCAGACTTGACAAGCATCACTGGACTCAGTAGCCTGGAGATCACCGAAATGAGGGTACAAGAAGGAACCGAAAATGTCTGTTGCGGTTGTCCTACGACTTTTGGTAAGGGTCGAATAATGTCGTTTTCTTCATTTCTGATGTTCCTGGAGTCTGGTCGTCTCTAATGCTTGCTGCAACAATCTTTCTTTTTGTTGCTGTTGGATTATAGAGGGCGATTTTACCTTTGATATGAAAGCAAACGCCATTGGACTCAATTCCAATTTGGAATTCACCAGCACTGGTGCTAATACGTGCAGTTTGTCCACATCGGGTACTTCTTCAATGTCGAACCCCACTGCCGGTGGCGAAATTCGGATTTCTGGTTCCATCAGCCAGAACGCTCTCTCCGTTCAGGATGCCACAGTCGAACGCCTCACGTTTACTTGTGGTACCGTTTCAACAACTGTTGCGAATGCAGGCGACTTTGAATCGATCATTGACGACCTCAACGGCCTATTGGGTGAAGAATTTTGTAAGCAGCTTCAAAATAGCGCTGACGCCCTTAAGACTGCCATCAATACTGGTCTGGATCAAGTAACCAATAATTGGGGTTATCTAACCAGTGCCGGGTAAGCCGAATTTTTTGACGTTGCTGTCGTTTCTTACATATAAATATGCTGAACCTGACGGACCATTGCCAACATACACAACGTCATTTATTATTTACAGATACATTGCACGTTTCATGGCTGCCAATGCACCTACAATTGTTTCTACCTATTTGGTACGTTTTCATTCTGTTTGTATACCTCACTTTGGATCGCAGTTTTCAACAAATGGTTCCCCCTCTGAGCTCACGCTTTGTCATTCTCGTTTGATTGTGAGTAGGCGGGAAACTTGACTGAGACGATGGAGGAACGTCGCAAATTCCTGAATGAACCTTAAGATTTATTTTGCTCGTAAGACCAAAGAATGTTGTGTGTTCGTGCTACGGTATCTCGTGCTTTTGAATGACTGCAATCGGGAACAATGTCGATAACGAAGAAAAAATAATTGTGTCTTCAGAAATAAAGGGCCAACTGCTTTCTATTATTTTTCACCACCAATTGGTATCGTTTAAGATTACTCCCACCAACTAAGGAAAGTCACTGCTACCCTCAGTTTGTTGGCATCCGCTCCCACTGTTAATTTTTTTTGCCGTAGCTTGTTTGAAACTATTGGTAGTCATCGTGAAGAATGCCAATACAACGGATGTCTTGTTTCTTGTTAGTTAGAGTACGAACTTGATATTTCTGACACGCTGCACAACGTACTTGTGTTCGTCATTGATACATAGTCTGTGTGACATCATCGTCTTCTATTCTATAGCTTCTTAAAACGTACTAATAATCGACGTCCATGATGTTATTCTTTAGTGTTGTGTGATTATAGTGTGTACCTATTTCTTTCCCTTACCCTTCTTTCCCGCTATTTCGGGATTCTTGGCCATGCGGAACTTGGTAGGAGTGACCTCCAAGATCTCGTCAGCCGCAATGTATTCGACACAAGAGTCGAGGGACATTTCAATAGGGGAGATGATTCCGGTCGTGATACCCTTGGTAGCTGACCGCATGTTGGTGAGTGCTTTGGTCTTGCAAACGTTAACTTCCAAGTCGCCTGGGCGCTGGTGGATTCCAACACTAAAATGGTGAAAGAAAAGGATCCATAAGGGTATGCCATGGTAAAATGAATTACAACAACAACAACAACAACAGCAGCAGCAAAAAGAAGAAGAAGAACAACAACAACAACAACAGCAGCAGCTGCAAGAAGACTTCAGACGGGTGGAGCATGCACGTACATCATGCCTTTGTAGACATCGTCACCAACGCTACAGAACATGTTTCCACGAACTTGAGCTCCTTCAATTCCGAACGTAGTCACGGGTCCATCGGCAAAGGCCAGCAGGGATCCCTTATCGCGAGCTTGGATGGCTTCTTGGATTTTGGGACGGTACGAATCGAAAACACTGTCAATAATGGCACTTCCGCGAGTGGCGGTCAAAAGCGACGATCGCAGACCAAGCATTCCTCTGGTAGGAACCAAATACTTGATGACGGACATGCTTTCCTCCAATCCCATGTCTTGCAGCTCTCCCTTGCGTGTGTTCAAAAGATCAATGACGCTTCCACTGTATTCTTCTGGGACGCGAACTTCAACTGCTTCCCACGGCTCTTCTGTTTTTCCGGTTTCTTCGTTTTGCTTGTAAATAACAGTTGGGGGTCCAACTTCCAACTCGAAACCTTCTCGACGCATATTTTCAATGAGAACTGTCAAGTGAAGCTGTCCACGCCCAGACACAGTGTACCGATCGGCTGATTCACTTTCTTCCACCTGGAGAGCAACGTTGCGGTCCAGTTCCTTGAAGAGACGATCGCGAATCATTCGACTGGTCAAGAATTTTCCTTCCCTTCCTGCCAGGGGGCTCTTGTTAACTCCAATGGTCATTCGAACGGTGGGCTGTTCGATGGCGATGGGGGGAAGCGGCTCGGCCGCGTTGGCTCCGCCATTCTCGTTGGTCACCAGGGTATCTCCAATTTCGACATTTGCGAATCCACCAAACATGATAATTTCTCCAGCGCTTGCAGCAGCCACCTCCTTTTTTCCTAGATTGTCAAAGATAAAGAGATCGCTCAGACGGCCTGTCTTTTTGGGAGTATCGGGCCGGGCGAGTGCAACGGCCTGTCCGGCCTTGATGGATCCGTTAGAGATGCGGGCGATTCCCAATTTTCCCTTGAACGGATCGTAATCAATGTTACTGATCAATGCTTGCAGCTTGTTAGGTTCGGTCGATTCGGCCGATGGCGGATCAATAGATTCGACAATGGCATCAAACAAAGGTCCCATATCGTCCGCCAGAGCATCGGGTTCGTGTCCTGCTTTTCCTAAAAGACCCGATGCAAAGACGGTACGGAAATCAGTCTGTACGTCCGTGGCACCGAGTTCCACAAACAGATCAAAGACGCTGTCAACGACAAAATCTGGTCGTGCCGCTGGTCGATCAATCTTGTTCACGACGACCAAGGCCTTCATTCCTCGCTGCAATGCCTTATCGAGGACGAATCGTGTTTGTGGTTTGGGTCCCTCTACACTGTCCACGACCAGCAACACGCCGTCGCACATGTTGAGAACTCGTTCTACTTCTCCTCCAAAATCTGCGTGACCTGGTGTGTCCATAATGTTGACCTTGTACCCATTGTTCATAACGGCCAAATTTTTAGCCAGAATAGTAATTCCGCGTTCCTTTTCCTGATCTTCATTGTCCATGACGCGCTCACCGGCTTCATCTGCCTTGGCCTGGTCGCGAAAGACACCCGATTGTCTTTCATATTCATCATATTATATAGAAGGTGGTAGTGATGGTGGACAATGGACAACACGAAGCAGCAGTGTGAGTATGATGTGCAGGAGTGACAGAGATGAAAAAAAAAATTGAAAAAATGACTGTACTGAGTACAATTTTGTTCCAAACGTTTTTAAAAACAAATACTATAGAATCATAATAAAATAAAACCGCCCACCAAGCGCACACACACACACACTCCTTTCATAATATAAAATCGTACCGAATTAAAGCATCAACGAGTGTCGTTTTTCCATGATCGACGTGTGCAATCACTGCAATGTTACGAATCTTGTTCGTTTCAACGATATTGGATGTTGATGACGATGACGATGATGCATCTTCCACAAGTGCCGACATGGAAGTTGTAATAACAGTACGACGACTGCTGCTACTACCACCAGTACTCGTACGTGTCGGCATAGTGTGGGTGGTAAATGCCCAGACGTGTGGTGCTTGTAATGCCCAGAGACAGCTCATGATGACGAACAGTAGTTGTTGGGAGAAGAAACGCTTCATAATGGTTGTTGGTTGTTGCGTTGTTGCTACTATGCACACTACTAGTGATGATGAATAATTT
>Ga0210054_1002400_pt1 | contig 14748 bp, 10 predicted proteins | sample CryGeymeta201516_FD_185470 | JGI IMG/M metagenome (GOLD analysis project Ga0210054, IMG submission 185470) | Groundwater microbial communities from Crystal Geyser aquifers in Utah, USA - Crystal Geyser metaG 2015-16 (SPAdes) (version 2) | ecosystem: Environmental > Aquatic > Deep subsurface >... | reverse complement strand
CCGCTGGAAGAACACCAGCGGCTCACATCGTCCCGATGTCCTTCGGGAGAATGACACTCAGGCTGAGTAGTTACATGGTTCAGGAGAGAAAGCGGGATGAGCGGAAAACCAAAAACCCCACAGGCCAATGAAGTAACCATCAACGCCAAAGCCTTTCATGATTTACAGCAGGCCGAGGCCAAACATCGCAGCGCCATCGAAAATGCCATAAAGGGCATCTACCAGTCCACGCCGGGAGGGCGCTACCAGAGCGTCAACCCGGCGGTCCGGCGGACGCTCGGATACGCATCCAAACAATTGCTGGGGAAAAACGTTGCCGAACTCTTTCACCCCGATGACCTGCCCGCCGCGCTGGAGGCCTTCCAGCGCCGCCTCGAACACCCCCGCGCGCCGGAAGCAACAGGAGCAATTCGATGACCCCCAGAAAATCTTCCCCAAAAGATCAGGCGGACTCTCTATCAAACGAAGAGTCCTTCCGCCTGCTATTCGACAACCACCCCGTCCCCATGTGGATTTACGACCTCGAGTCGCTGGCTTTCCTCGAAGTCAACGAGGCCGCCGTGGAGAAATACGGCTACTCCCGCGACGAATTCCTGGCGTTGACTCTCAAAGACATCCATCTGACGGAAGATGTGCCGCGCCTGCTGGAGGATGTGAAACAAAAACGCCCGGCCCTGCAACACTCGGGCGAATGGCGGCACCGACTCAAAGACGGGCGCGTGATTGACGTGGAGATCACCTCCCGCACCATCGAGTTCAACGGGCGCGAGGCCGCGCTGGTGATGGCGCAGGATGTGACCGAGCGGGTGCGAGCGCACGATGCCCTGCAGACCCGCGAGGCGGAATTGCGCGCCACACTCTACAGCATCGGCGACGCGGTTATCTCCACCGATGGCGAAGGCCGGGTGGCGCGCATGAACCCGGTCGCTGAAACGCTGACCGGCTGGAGTGAGGCCGAGGCGCGCGGCCAGCCTCTCGAAGAGGTCTTCCGCATCGTCAACGAAGAGAGCCGCGCCGTGGTCGAAAACCCGGTCGCGCGCGTCCTGCGCGAGGGCGTCGTCATCGGGCTGGCGAACCACTCCCTGCTGATTGCCCGCGACGGGCGCGAATTTCCCATCGCTGACGCCGGCGCGCCGATCCGCGACGCGCAGGGCGCGATTGCTGGCGTTGTCCTGGTCTTTCGCGATCAGACGCAGGAAAGAGAAGCCCAACGAACACGCGCTTTGCTGGCACGGGTGGTGGAAGGTTCCGACGACGCCATCATCAGCAAGACGTTGGATGGCATCATCCTCAGTTGGAATGCCGGGGCAGAACGGATCTATGGCTACACCGCCGACGAAATCATCGGCCATCCCATCTCGATTCTGACTCCATCCGGGAAGATGGATGAAACCATGCCTGTTCTCGAACGCATCCAGCGGGGAGAACGGATCAAGCACTTTGAGACCGAGCGCATCCGCAAGGACGGAAAGAAGATTCAGGTATCGCTGGCCATCTCGCCTATCCAAAATGTGGACGGGAGGATCGTCGGCGCTTCGACCATCGCCCGCGACATCACCGAGCGCAAGCAGACGGAAGAAGAAATAAAAAGCCTGGCGAAGTTCCCCTCCGAAAACCCCAATCCCGTCCTGCGCATTGACCAGGAAGGCATCCTGCTGTATGCCAACCAGGCAACCTTTTTGCTCTTGGCGGATTGGAACTTGCAAATCGGGCAGGCTGTTCCGGAAGTGCTGCGAGAATTGATGAGGGAGACATTCGTGGATCAGCACGTCCAGACAGCCGACATTCCCTGTGGGGAGCGCGTCTTTTTGGTCGCCGCAGCGCCGATTACGGAGACCGGTTACAGCAATCTGTATATCCAGGATGTCACCGAACGCAAGCGGGCGGAGGAGGCGCTGCGCGAAGCCGAAGCCTGGTTCCGCACGACGCTCTACAGCATCGGCGACGCGGTCATCACTACCGACGCTAAAAGCCGTGTGCAGCAGATGAACCCCGTGGCGGAGGCTCTCACCGGCTGGCGCGAGGCGGAGGCGCGCGGCAAACCGCTCGCAGAGGTTTTCTACATTGTCAACGAAGAGACCCGCCGCGCGGTGGAAAATCCCGTCACGCGCGTCCTGCGTGAGGGCGTGGTCATCGGGCTGGGCAACCACACGCTGCTCATCGCCCGCGAGGGTACCGAACGCCCGATTGCCGATGCTGGCGCGCCGATCCGCAACGATCGAGGCGAGGCCGTCGGCGTGGTGCTGGTCTTCCGCGACCAGACCGCGGAGCGCGCCGCGCAAAAGGCGCTGCGCGAGAGCGAGGAGCGTTTCTCGACCGTTTTTCGCTCCAGTCCCATCGGCATTTCAATCACCCGCCTCGCGGATGGAAAGGTCAGCGATGCCAACCCGACCTTCCTGCGTATGTTCGGCTACACACACGAGGAGGTCATTGGCCGCACGACGCTTGAATTGAACGTGTGGGCTCATCCAGAAGATCGAGACCGGATGTTCAAATTGCTGCGCGAGCAAGGCGGAGTAAAGGACTTTGAAACACAATTCCGCAAGAAATCCGGTGAGATCGGCGATTTGCTTGTCTCGGCAGAGGTGATTGATTTGGCAGGTGAGCAGTTTTTGTTGAGCCTGATGCAAAACATCACCGAGCGCAAGCGAGCGGAGACAGAACTGTATATCGCCCTGGAAAAATACCGGGTGCTGTTCGAATCGTTCCCCTTGGGTATCAGCGTCACGGATGCGGCAGGTAACCTCATCGAGGTAAATCGAGAATCAGAACGGCTGTTGGGCATCCCGCGCGATGAGCATACCCGGCGCATGTATGACGGACCCGAATGGCGCATCGTGCGTCCGGATGGCTTGCCCATGCCGCCAGATGAATATGCCAGCGTTCGGGCACTCAGGGAAAAACGCTTGGTGGAAAATGTGGAGATGGGCATTGTCAAAGGCGGCGGGGAGATCACGTGGATCAGCGTCACCGCCGCGCCCATTCCGCTCGAGGGTTACGGAGTGGCGATTGCCTACGGAGACATCACCGAGCGCAAGCGGGCAGAGGAGGCGGTGCAAGTTAGGTCACAGATCATCGATGCGGCAATCGATTCTGTCTTCATTCACGACCTTGATGGCAACATTCTGTACGTCAACGAATCGGCAGCAAAGACTCGTGGTTATACACGGGATGAGATGATTGGGATGAATCTTAGCCAGCTTGATACACCGGAATTTGCTCCCTTGTCACAGCCACGAATCAAAGATCTCTTGAAAACTGGTCAGGCGAGATTCGACTCAGTCCACAGGTGCAAAGATGGGTCACTCATGCTTATTGACATCCGCGTCCAACTTATCGAATACTATGGTAACACAGCAGTGCTCGGTATAGTCCGCGACATCACCGAGCGCAAGCAGGCAGAGGAGGCGCTGCGCGAGAGTGAGGAGAAATACCGCAACGTGGTTGAGCGAGCCAATGACGGTATCACCATCATTCAAGACACAATCGTCAAATACCTCAACCCGAGTTTGGCAGAATTGTGGGGTGGCACCGTTGAGGAAGTTATCGGCACACCGTTTGCCAACTATATCCATCCCGACGAACTTCCTGTAGTGCTTGATCGCTACCAGCGACGTATGGCCGGTGAGGATGTCATACCAACATACGAGACAGTCCTCAAGCGCAAGGACGGCAGTAAGGCTTACGTCGAGCTAAATGCAGGTACGATTATGTTTCAGAGGGAGCCAGCCGACCTAGCGATCGTTCGTGACATTACCGAGCGTAAGCGCGCCGAGGATGCGCTGCGCGAGAGCCGCGCGCGCCAGGCGCGCGCGGCTCTCGCGCAACCTGGTGGAGGCCCAGGAAGGAGAGCGCCGCCGTATTGCACGTGAATTACACGACGAAGTCGGCCAGAGCCTGACTGCGCTGACCATCTCGCTGGAAGGCGTTTCTCAGCTTGCATTGGATGGCGTCATCCGGGGCAAGATCGCCGAGACCCAAGAGCTGACGAAAAATCTGATCGCGGAGGTCAACGCCCTGTCGGTCGAACTTCGCCCCAGGGTGCTGGACGATCTGGGATTGATTCCCGGCTTGCTCTCCCTCTTCAATCGTTTTTCCACGCAGACAGGCGTCGAGATAGATTTCAAGCATACCGGCATGGAGCGAAAACGGCTTGCGCCGGAGATCGAGATCAGCGCTTACCGCATCATCCAGGAGGCGCTCACCAACGTCGTCCGTCACGCCGGCGTCAAGACGGCCAGCGTCCGTCTCCAGGTGGAGGGGGACGTCCTGTGGATCCAGGTTCAGGATGAAGGCAAGGGTTTCGATCTCCAACAGGCGATGAACGCCGAGGATTCGATGGGTCTGCTCAATATGATGGAACGCGCCGAGCAGGTCGGCGGCCATCTCGCCATCCAGGCAGCCCCTGGAGAAGGTACCATTATTAACTGCCGGCTGCCTTTGGCTGGAAACCACGTCGAAAGGAGGGAGAGTGAACGCGACGAAGATCGTCCTGGCCGATGATCACCAAGTGGTGCGCCTGGGCCTGCGAACCCTGCTGGAATCCGCCCCCGGGTTCCAGGTGGTGGGCGAGGCCGGGGATGGCCTGGAAGCCATTCGGCTGGCGGAGCAGTTATCCCCGGATGTCGTCATCCTGGATCTGCTGATGCCGCGCCTGAACGGCATCGAAGCGGCGCGGCAGATCCACGCACGATTTCCGCACATGCGTATCGTGATCCTTTCCATGTTCGACAGTGAGGCTTATGTCGTCGAGGCGTTGAGCACCGGCGCAAGCGCCTACGTGCTCAAGGGATCCACCACCGAGGAGCTGGTGGCTGCCGTGCGGGAAGCGCTCGCCGGGAAACGTTACCTGAGTCCATCCCTCTCTGAGCGAGCCATCGAGGCTTACATTCGCTACGTTCAGTCTGCCAAAGTTGGGGATTTGGATGTGGTGGAAACCCTGACCCCGCGCGAGCGTGAAGTGCTGCACCTGGCCGCCCAGGGATGCACCAATGCAGAAATCGCCAAGAGGCTTTCGATCAGCGCCCGCACGGTGGAGACGCATCGCGCCCAAATGATGCGCAAGTTGGGGCTTCACTCTCATGTGGATTTGGCCCGTTTTGCCCTGGAGCGCGGTATTTTGCCCAGGTAAATCCGTGTTAGACCGACTGCTTGTTTTTGCATCGAATTTTCACGAATTTCTCTAAAAAACCCGTTCAATTCGGGTAATTCGATGCAGATATCTTATTGCGGGTAATGTCTTCTATAATTCAGTACAACTACGCCAGTTCAATTCCGTAGGTATACGGATAGGAACAAAAGCAGAAAAAGTGTATGTTGAAGGGGGCTGTGTTTCTGTCTTTGATCTGAGGCTACCCGGCAGGAGTTGATTCGTGGCCAAACCCAAACCCGTATCCATGCTCATCATTGACGATAATGAAAATTTCCTAAAAACCATTTCAGCGTACCTGGTGGAACACCACGCCGGGGAAATCCACGTTCTGGGTACAGCCAGAAGCGGCCGGGAGGGGATCAATCTGGCGATACAGCTTCGCCCGCAAGTTGTGCTGCTGGATTTGAAGATGCCGGAAATGCACGGCTTCGACGTCATTCCCTTGCTTCGCCAGGCGCTTCCCGAAATTCGGATCGTCACAACGACGCTCTTGCCCCTCGAAGTTTTCGAACAATCGGGTGAGATTTATCGGCAGGCGAATGCTTCAGCCGGCGCGGATGCCTTCATCCCCAAACATAATCTGACCATAGACTTGGTGCCCGCCATCCTGGAGTTGGTGGAGTCCACCCCTGGGAGATCGAGCCATGAATAAACAAACCAAACCCGCCCGCCGCACACCAAAAGCAGCAAATCCTGTGCCAGAAGAAACGCCCTCCCCGGCGGCGGAAGCGGCGGGCGAGGCGAGCCGCCTCTTCCCTATCGTCGGCATCGGCGCCTCGGCTGGAGGGCTGGAGGCGCTGGAATTGTTCCTCGCCAACGTGCCAGCAGACAGCGGCATGGCGTTTGTGATCGTCCAACACCTGGACCCAACGCACAAGGCCATAATAGTGGAACTGCTCCAGCGCGGCACAGCCATGCATGTTTTTCAAGTCAAGGATCGGACGCGGGTCGAAGCGAACTGCGTATATGTTATCCCGCCCAACAAGGACATGTCCATCCTGCACGGCGTGCTGCATCTGCTCGACCCGGTGGCGCCGCGCGGCCTGCGCCTGCCGATTGATTTCTTCTTCCGCGCCCTGGCCGATGACCAGCAGGAACACAGCATCGGCGTGATCCTTTCAGGCATGGGCTCGGACGGCACGCTGGGCTTGCGCGCCATCAAGGAAAAAGCGGGCGTGGTCTTTGTGCAGGAACCGGCCTCCGCCAAATTCGACGGCATGCCGCGCAGCGCCATTGACGCCGGACTGGCGGATGTGGTCGCCCCGGTGGAGGTACTGCCGGGCAAGATCAGCGCCTATCTCCAGCACGCGCCGCTCATCACCAAACCCGGACGCTCCGATGAATACGTTGCCCAGAGCGCCCTTGAAAAAGTGGTGATCTTATTGCGCAGTCAAACGGGCCACGACTTTTCGCTGTACAAAAAGACCACGGTCTATCGCCGCATCGAGCGGCGCATGGGATTGCACCAAATTGACAAGATCGCCAACTATGTGCGCTTCCTGCAGGAGAATCCGCAAGAAGTGGAATTGCTATTCCGCGAGTTGTTGATCGGGGTGACGAGTTTTTTCCGCGACCCGCAAGCGTGGGAACAGTTGAAAGCTGAAGCCTTGCCCGCACTGTTGGCTGGGGGCGCTGCGAATCAGGCATTGCGGGTGTGGGTTCCTGCCTGCGCCACCGGCGAGGAAGCCTATTCCCTGGCGATCGTCTTCAAAGAGACGCTGGAAGCGCAGAATTCGCGCGAACCTGCCAAAAATATCACCCTGCAAGTTTTCGCCACCGATCTGGATCAGCACGCCATCGAGAAGGCGCGCGAGGGCGTGTTCCCGGCCAATATCGCCGCCGATGTTCCGGCGAAGCGGCTGGACCGCTTCTTCGTCAAGGTGGAGCGCGGCTATCAGGTGGCAAAATCCATCCGTGAGATGGTCATCTTTGCCCCGCAGAACATCATCATGGATCCCCCCTTTACCAAACTCGACCTGCTGAGTTGCCGCAACCTGCTCATCTATCTGACGCCGGAATTGCAAAAGAAACTTCTCCCGCTCTTTCATTACAGTCTCAACCCGGGCGGCTTTTTATTCTTGGGGAATGCGGAGACCGTTGGTACCTTTGACAACTTGTTCGCGCCGCTGGGTGGAAAAACACGATTGTACCGGCGGCTGGAATCTCCCCTGACTACGGAGCCGATCGAGTTCCCGGCAACCTTCGTCGCCGCCCAGCCCAGCGCGCCAGCCAGGCCGCAGAAACCAACAACCAACCTGCAGACGCTGGCCGATCAACTGCTCTTGCAGACGTATTCCCCGGCGGCGGTACTGACCAACGACAAAGGCGACATTCTCTACATCAGCGGGCGCACGGGAAAATATTTGGAACCCGCGGCTGGCAAAGCCAACTGGAACATCTTTGCCATGGCGCGCGAAGGTCTGCGTTACGAACTGACGGCCGCTTTCCAAAGAGCGCTGCGCCCCGTGCCCCGTGCTGAAACCGGGACTGTTTCGCTGGAACCGGGACTACCTAGCCAAAAAGAGACCGTCACGCTCAAGAATATAGTGGTTGGCACGGACGGCGGAAAGCAGGCCGTGAATGTCACCATCCAGCCTCTCAGTGAACCAAACGTCTTGCACGGAATGGTGATGATCGTCTTTACCGACGTGGCGGCGGCGCCCGAGGTAAAAGCGACCGGCAAGCCGCGCCGGGATAATGCGCACGCGAAGGAACTGGAGCAGGAACTCGAACACGCCCGTCAGGAAGTGCAGAGCTTGCGCGAAGAGATGCAGTCCTCGCAAGAGGAACTCAAATCTGCCAATGAGGAATTGCAATCCACCAACGAGGAACTGCAGTCCACCAACGAAGAGTTAACCACTTCAAAGGAAGAGATGCAGTCCATGAACGAAGAACTGCATACGGTCAACCAGGAACTGCAAACCAGGCTGGATGAACTCTCGCGCACGAACAACGACATGAAGAATCTGCTGGACAGCACCGACATCGCCACCCTGTTTCTGGATAACAGCCTGTGCGTGCGGCGCTTCACCAGCGAGACGAGCAAGATCACCAAGTTGATCCCTGGCGACGTAGGGCGGCCGATCACCGATATCGCCTCGGCTTTGCTCTACCCCGAACTGGCCGATGACGCGCGCCAAGTCCTGCGCACGCTGATCAAAGTGGAGAGACAGATTCCCACCCCCGACGGGAATTGGTTCGCGGCGCACATCCTGCCGTACCGCACGCTGGAGAATATGATTGACGGGGTAGTGATCACCTTTACAGATATTACCGTTTCCAAGAAGTTGGAGGCGGAGCTACGCGCCACCGAAGCGCGCTTGCGCGAGATGCTGGATGAGAAATAGTGAACAGTGAGCAGTGAACAGTAATCAGTAACTGACATCTGATGATTGCCTACCATAAGAGGAGGGCGCTATGAAAGAAAACAGCAAACAGACCGAATCCGCTGAACTGCGCCGCCAGGCGGAAGCAAAGTTGAGCAAGCGCAAGAAGAAAACCGCGCCTCCTCCGGCGACGGAGTCCGACACCCAGCGCCTCGCCCACGAACTGCAAGTGCATCAGATCGAACTGGAGATGCAGAATGAGGAACTGCTGCAATCACGCGCACAAGTGGAGGCGGGACTGCGCCAGTACACCGACCTGTACGACTTTGCCCCCACAGGTTATTTTACGTTGGCGCGTGACGGCGCGATCCATCAGGTCAATCTGGCCGGGGCGAACCTGCTGGGGGTGGAGCGCGGCAAACTGATCAAGCGGCGCTTCGGTGTATTTGTTTCCGCACAGTCGCGTCCCGCCTTCAGCGCCTTCCTTGAGAAAGTATTCTCAACAAGCGGGAGCAAAGCAGCCTGCGAAATCGCGCTCCTGAAAGACGGGCATGAACCACTTTGGGCGCACATCGAAGTAATCTGCCCCGAGGATGGGCAGGAATGCCGCGCTGTGGTGGTGGACATCACCGAGCGCAAGCGCGCCGAGGAAGCGCTGCGCGAGAGCGAGGAACGGTGGCATTTTATTTCCCAAGCCACTTACGAAGGGATTGTAGTACACGAACAGGGCACCATCGTGGATGTGAGCGAGACCGGCGCGCGCATGGTGGGGTACACGCGGGAGGAATTGATCGGCAAGAGCATTCTCATCTTTATTCATCCCGACTCTGTTGAAACTGTTCTTAAAAATGTGAGCAGCGGCGCAGAGTCGCCAATCGAAGCCATTGGCTTGCGCAAGGACGGCACAACCTTCCATTGTGAACTGAGAGGCCGTAATCTGACTTTCCAGGACAGGCCGGTGCGAGTGGTAGTGGTGCGCGACATCACCGAGCGCAAGCAGGCGGAAGAGCAACTGGCTGCTTCCGAGGCCGAACTGCGCGCCCTGTTCGCCGGCATGACAGACGTGGTCATCGTTTACGACGCAGACGGTCGCTACATCAAGATCGCCCCGACCAATCCCATCAACCTTTACCGCCCGCCGGATGACATGCTGGGTAAAACCGTGCATGATATTCTCCCGAAGGAACAGGCCGACTACACTGTCGCCAAAATCGGCGAGGCCTTACAGACAGGCCAGGTTGTCACTGGCGAGTATGCCCTGCAAATCGGCGGCAAGGAGAGATGGTTCGCCGGCAGCGCCTCGCGGCTCTCGGAAAACACCGCCGTCTGGGTGGCGCACGACATCACCACGCGTAAGCGGGCGGAAGAACAGATCCAAAGCCAGGTGGAAACCCTGGGCGCGCTCTACGATCTCTCGCGCACGTTGTCAGAGATGGAGGATTTCAACGCCATCCTCGATCGGGTAACCCGCTGCGCAGTCGAGAGCACACATGTCACCTTTGCCCGCGTTCTGCTCCTGGAGCAGGATGATCTCGTCGCGCGGGCAGCTTTTCCCGTCCGCGTGCTCGACCACGCTCTGCAGGTGGGGCAGCGCGAGCCGCTGGCAGACCATCCCACTTGCCAACGCGTTTTGGACGAAAATACCCCGCTGGTAATTCAAGCCGGCAGCCCGGAAGCGGGCGATTGTGCGTCCTTTTTCCTCGGCATCGCCCAAACCCTGTGCATCATCCCGCTCCATGTCCACGAACATCCCTTCGGACTTCTGATGTTGGGCGAGGCGCGCGATCCGGCGCGCGAGCCGTTCACTACGGAAAAACTCCACCTGGCCCGCAGTATTGGTGATCAAACCATCAGCACGTTCCACCGCGCCGCGCTGCATGAGCAGACCGAGAAACAGGTGCAGCGTCTCGCCGCCCTGCGCGAGATAGACATGGCCATCAGTTCCAGTTTCGACCTGCGCGTCACGCTGAGCATCGTGCTCAATCAAATTCTCATGCAACTGAAAGTGGATGCCGCCGACGTGCTGTTGCTCAACCCGTTCCTGCAGAGCCTGGATTACACCGCCGGGCAAGGCTTCCGCACGCCGGGCATCACCCATTCCCATTTGCGTTTGAGCGAAGGATTTGCCGGAAAGGCAGCCTTGGAACATAGGCTTCTTCATATCCCTGACCTTACACAGGAAAGCGGTTTTGTGCGGCTGCCATTGCTGGCCGGAGAGAATTTTATCGGCTATTACGCCGTTCCGCTCGTCGCCAAAGGACAGGTCAAGGGTGTGCTGGAGGTCTTCCACCGCGCCCCATTGAATAACATCGGAGGAGAGTGGCAGGGATTTCTCGAAACGCTGGCAGGACAGGCGGCCATTGCCATTGATAATGCTCAACTCTTCGATGGCTTGCAACGCTCCAACACCGAACTGGTGCTTGCCTACGATTCCACCCTGGAAGGCTGGGCCAAGGCGCTGGAATTACGTGACGAGGAGACCGAAGGCCATGCCCAGCGCGTCGCCGAGATGACCGTGAAACTGGCGCGCGCCATGAAAATAAGCGAGGCCGAATTGGTGCACGTCCGCCGCGGCGCCCTCCTGCACGACATCGGCAAGATGGGCGTGCCAGACGAAATCTTGCGCAAGCCGGGTCCTCTGAGCGATGAAGAGTGGGTAGTGATGCGCAAACATCCGGTTTATGCTTACGAGATGCTCTCTCCCATCACCTATTTGCGCCCAGCGCTGGACATCCCCTACTGCCATCACGAGAAATGGGACGGCAGCGGCTACCCGCGCAAGCTGAAAGGCGAGCAAATCCCGCTGGCGGCGCGCCTGTTTGCCGTGGTGGACGTGTGGGACGCCCTGAACTCCGACCGTCCCTATCGCAAAGCCTGGTCGAAGGTGAAAGCCCTGGAATACATCCGTGAGCAATCCGGTCAACACTTCGACCCGCAGGTGGTGGAAGCGTTCTTACAAATGGCGGATAGCAGATAGCAGATGGCCGATGGCTGATAGCAGATGGCAGATGGCAGATGGCAGATGGCAGATGGCTGATAGCGGATGGCGGATGGCGAATGGAGGCGGAAGATGGCGTTTCGGTTTGAGAGTTTGGAAATTTGGCATAAGGCGAGGGCGTATGCAACGAAAGTCTACGCGTTGACGGCGAAATTCCCCCGCCATGAGGATTACGGTTTGAGATCGCAGTTGAACCGGGCTGTGAATTCCATCGGCTTGAATATTGCCGAGGGGTCGGCAAAAGGCAGCCACAAAGCCTTCGACTACCATCTGGAGATCAACCTCGGCTCGACATTCGAAGTGGTGGGAGCCTCTTTTCTATCCTTCGACAGGGGGTATATTACTGAGGATGAGCGACAAGAATTATATGCCGATGGCGAGCGTCTCGCCAAAAGCATCAACGCCTTCCGCAAAACACTTCATTAGCAGATGGCTGATGGCTGATGGCTGATGGCAGATAGCAGATGGCCGATGGCAGATGGCAAAAGGCAAATAGCCATACGCCATATGCCATTCGCCATTTGCCATTCGCTATCCGCCATTCGCCATACGCTATAAGCCATCTGCCAGTTGGCCTCATTCCACATATATCGGGTATCTTAATCTATTTGCTCGCGCGCCGCTGTCTCTACAATCTGGCGATGAATATCATTGGAGAGAGATGTGAATTCGGAATTTTGTTCGCCTGTATCGTAGTTTTCGACGATCAGTACAGAAGCATCCCGGCTGAGCAAAATAGTATGCCAGGCGTTACGCTTGATATTGTAAACCTTGCCCGGTTCCATTGTCTGCATCGAGATTCCATCCACCTGTAAACCATTGCCGCCGATAATCAGTACCCCTCTCCCTTTCATAAGCACAAAAACCTCATCCGTTTCTGTGTGGCGTTCCATCGTACTGATATTATCGGGGTGAATATTGTCCAAATAACGCAGGATGCCAACGCGCCAATTGCTATAAGTAACAAGCGGTTTGAAACCATCACCATCATAATCCCGGATTTGAAGCAAATTTTCGTCCATATAGCCTCCGCGTTATTTGCCGAGCCAGACTTCCACCTCATGTTCGTCCCCGGGAATATCCAGTGGAATAAGATTACCAGAGATATCCCTCCCGTCTATGGTCATCTTGACGACGCCTTTGCAGACACGCTGCGGATTATGAACGTAGATGCGGTATGTTCGGGACCTGAACCTGCGTACCGCTTCGAAGCCGCTCCACGCGGACGGGATTACTGGCGCCACCTGCAGGCCGTCGTAGGTGGGGCGGATGCCTAGTATCCACTGTGTGATGGCAACGAAATTCCAGGCCGCACAGCCTGTCAGCCAGGAATTCTTTGCTTCGCCTGGGGTCGGGGCGTCGCGCCCGGCGATCATCTGAGCGTAGATATATGGTTCGCAACGGTGCACCTCGCTCAAGCTTTCCCGCACCGACGGATTGATGCGCAGGTAATAATCGTGAGCTCGGTCGCCGCGCCCGACCTTTGCCTCGGCGATCATGATCCACGGGTTGGTGTGGCAGAAAACGCCCGCGTTCTCTTTGTATCCGGGCGGATAAGAGGAGATTTCACCCAGGTGCAGATAATAGCGACTATATGCTGGTTGATGTAGGACAATACCATGCGGTGTTGCCAACCGGGCTGCGACCGAATCAAGGGCTTGCTCGGCGCGCCCGTCGTCCACGCCCAGGCCAGCCATCACGCATATTCCCTGTGGCTCGATGAAGATCTGTCCTTCCTCGCATTCCTTCGAGCCTACTAGCCTACCCGAGTCGTCATAGGCGCGGCGGAACCACTCGCCGTCCCAGCCTGCCGTCCAGATGGTGTTTTCCATTTTCACGGCGGCTTCGAGATAGAATGTCGAAGGTCGAAGGTCGAAAGTCAGATTGACCTTTGACCTTTGACTTTCGACCCGCCTGGCGAGTTCTGCCATTTCCTTCACCGCCAGCACAAACAACCCGGCGATGAATACGCTCTCGGCGACTTTGCCATCCTTGTTGGTCGTGGTTTGGAAAGACTGGCCAGGTGTCTCAGAGAAGCAGTTCAGGTTCAGGCAGTCGTTCCAATCAGCGCGGCCGATCAGCGGAAGGTCGTGCGGGCCGAGGCGGTCAAGCGTGTAGTGGATCGAGCGCTGCAAGTGCTCGTAAAGCGGCGCTTCCGTGCCGGGCTGGTTATCATACGGGATGAGTTCGTTGAGAATTCCCCAGTCGCCTGTCTCTTTGATGTACGCGGCCACTGATAAGACCAGCCACAGCGGGTCATCGTTGAAGCCAGAGCCTATGTCATTATTGCCGCGTTTGGTCATTGGCTGATACTGGTGATACGCGCCGCCGCTCTCGAGCTGTGTCGCAGACAGTTCCAGGATTCTATCACGCGCCCTTTCCGGGATCAGGTGTACGAATCCGAGCAGATCCTGGTTTGAGTCGCGGAAGCCCATACCTCGCCCGACGCCGCTCTCAAAATAAGAAGCTGAGCGTGAGATATTGAACGTGATCATCACCTGATACGCGTTCCAGATGTTCACCATGCGGTTGGTGTGTTCGTCAGGCGTGGTCACCTGCATTTTGTTTAGCAGTTCATCCCAGTGTGCCCTTAATGCCTGAAAAGCATTTTCTACTTCATCGGCTTTCAGGTAGCGGGCGATGATCGGCGTAACTGTACGCTTGTTGATGGTTTGCGATTCGGGCGGGTCGAACTTGTCGTCTTTTGGGTTTTCGTGATAACCCAGGAGGAAAATGATCTTTTTTTTGTTCTCCAGCCCTCAATGTGACTTTGACGTGGTGCACCCCAATTGGCTGCCAGCCGCAGGCGATCAAGCCGGACGTTTGGCCTGCTTCCACGGCCCGAGGCGAATCCCAGCCCCGGTAGGGTCCCAGGAACGTCTCGCGCTGGGTGTCGAAGCCAGCCAACGGCTCTGAACAGGCGAAGTATGCGAAGTGGTCGCGCCGTTCGCGATATTCGGTCTTGTGGTAGATGACCCCACTCTCCCCCCTATCCCCTCTCCCGAAGTATGGGAGAGGGGAAGGGGAAGGAGAAAGAGGCATTGCCGGTACCTCGACTTGCCCGATGGAATAGTATTACAGCGCAAAGTTCAAGAAAACCTACTCAAATTGTCACCCTGAGGGCGCGTTCTGTGCGCCCGAAGGGTCTCCACGCCGCAAAACGGAGATTCTTCGCACCCGGAAGAGCGCCGGGTGCTCACATCGTCCCGATGTCCTTCGGGAGAATGACATGCTAACGGGATCACTTTAGCAACATTGCGCTGTAATATTAG
>Ga0210054_1002396_pt1 | contig 14764 bp, 12 predicted proteins | sample CryGeymeta201516_FD_185470 | JGI IMG/M metagenome (GOLD analysis project Ga0210054, IMG submission 185470) | Groundwater microbial communities from Crystal Geyser aquifers in Utah, USA - Crystal Geyser metaG 2015-16 (SPAdes) (version 2) | ecosystem: Environmental > Aquatic > Deep subsurface >... | reverse complement strand
TTACGAAAAGTAGAAACGACCTGCTCTGGCTCGCCCTGGCGCAGCAGACCGTTATCCACGAACACCGCCACCAGTTGGTCGCCAATCGCCCGATGCACCAGTGCCGCAGCGACCGCCGAATCCACCCCGCCGCTGACCGCCGCCAGCACGCGCGCCTCGCCCACTTGCTGGCGGATGCGCGTCACACTCGCCTCGATGATGGAGGCCGGAGTCCAGTCCGGGTTTGCGCCGCAAACGTCCACCACGAAGCGGCGCAGGATCTCGGCCCCGCCAATGGTATGGTTGACTTCAGGATGGAACTGCAGACCGTAATAATTGCGCGAAAAATCTCCCATCGCCGCTATGGGGCTGTTGGCAGACCTTGCCAGAGCGACGAATCCGGGCGGCAGCTCGGAAATTCTATCCCCATGCGACATCCATGCCTGGAACGACAGACTAGAGACTATTTGGCTGGAGACCAGCGACTCTACGACCGCATTCCCATACTCGCGTTCCTGGGACGGTTTGACTTTGCCTCCCAGCGTGTGGGTCAACACCTGCATCCCGTAGCAGATGCCCAGGATTGGCAGGCCGGAATCCAGGATGAATTCCTGGATATGTGGCGCGCCAGCCTCGTAAACAGATTTCGGCCCGCCGGAAAGGATAAAACCCTTGGGCTTGAGCGCCATTACCTTTTCCGCAGGCGCATCCCAGGGGAAGAGTTCGCAATAAACGTGCGCCTCGCGCACCCGGCGGGCAATTAGTTGGGCGTATTGGGAGCCAAAATCCAAGATCGCGATAGAGTTTGTCATGGAGCAATTCCCAGGTCAAAGGTCAAACGTCAAAAGTCAGAAATTGACTTTGGACATTTGACTTTCGACCTTCAACTTCCGACCTTCAACATCACCGTTATTCGCATTCACCAAAGATGATCTTATCACCCTCCATCGAGGTGATGCAGACCAGCGATTCGACTGGCACACCGAGTGGTCTGAGAGCGGCGCGCCCGCCCTCGAAGGTCTTCTCGATCAACGCGCCGACTCCGACGATGACTGCCCCGGCCGCTTGCGCCAGCCGAACCAGTCCCATGATGGTCTCGCCGCTGGCGAGGAAATCGTCAATGATGAGGATACGCTCGTTTCCAGCCAGGTACTCCGGCGCGACGAGAAGCTCCGTCATCACGCCCTTGGTGTGCGAGGGCGCCAGCGTCAGCAAGACGGCATTCGTCATCGTGACTGGCTTGGTCTTGCGGGCATACACCACCGGCAGGCCGAGGTGCAAGGCCGTCGTCAGTGCTGGCGCAATACCCGAGATCTCGGCAGTCAGGATCTTGGTCGCGCCAGCGTTCGCAAAACGTCGCGCCAGCTCACGCCCGCAGGTGTCCATCAACTGTGGGTCAACCTGATGATTGACAAAGCTATCCACCTTCAAAATGCCATTGCCGAGATTCTTCCCGTCGCGTAAAATGCGCTCTTTGAGTTCTTCCATTGCTCCTCCATAAATCAATGAACTGGTCACTGATCACTGATGACTGATGACTGGATTGTACAACGGCCTGAAAGAACCTGCCAGAGGTTTGGCAGGAGAGTATGTTAGAATCCTCCCCGTGAACGAGAAACCTCGCCTGGTGCTGGCCTCTAATTCGCCGCGCCGGAGACAGTTGCTGGCGCTGACCGGCTGGAAGTTCAGCGTGGCGCCCGCCGAAGTGGACGAGAGTCAGCGCCGCGGCGAAGCACCCGGCGACTACGTCTTGCGCCTGGCACAGGGCAAAGCGCGCCTCTGCGCCGGAAGCGCCAGCGAATACGACCTCATCCTGGCGGCAGATACAGCCGTCGTGGATGGGAAAGACATCCTCGGCAAGCCAAAGAACAAAGCCGAGGCGGCCGAGATGTTAGCCGCGCTGCGCGGGCACAGCCACCAGGTCTGCACCGCCATCGCCATCCTACGCATGAAGGATGGGTGTCTGGCGACAGACCTGTGCGTCACGGAGGTGCCGATGCGGGCGTACGGCGATGAAGAGATTGCTGGCTACGTCGCTACCGGCGACCCGCTGGACAAGGCCGGCGCGTATGCCATCCAACATCCCAAATTCCAACCTGTAGAGAAGCTGAGCGGATGTTATGCCAGCGTGATGGGCTTGCCGCTCTGCCATCTGGTACGCAGCCTGCGCCAGCTCGAGGTCACGCCCGTAGCGGACGTGCCTGGCAACTGCCAGTCCACGCTGAATTATCCATGCCCAATCTACCGCGCGGTTTTGAGCGGGGAACAGGTTGGTTGAATCGAACAGGTGAAATTATGAAGTTGATCCGTTGGTTGAATCTCATCTTGATCCTTTTCCTTCTGGCGGCATGCGGCCGCAGCAATGGCGGCGGCGAGACTTTCACGTCCATGCCCACACCCCAGGTGGCTACCACGCGCACACCCAGCGCAAAAGCCGCCATGAGCGCTTACCTGGACGCGCTGATGGTCGAAGACTACGCCGCAATGTACAACATGCTGACCCAGTCTGTCCGCGCCAGCATCTCCCAGGATGATTTCACTACTCGTTATAAAAGCACCCTGGCGGCCATTAGCGTAAGCCAGATGGAATACAGCCTCCTCTCCACGCTGACCAATCCGAATAGCGCGCAGGTGGCTTACCACATCATCTATCATTCCAGCTTGTACGGCGACTTCCAGCACGATATGACCGCTCACTTCAGCCTGGAGGATAGCCAGTGGCGGCTCCAATGGGACGAGAGTCTGATCCTGCCTGAGCTGGCGGGCGGAAACAAGCTGTTGAGCGATTACAGAATCCCGGCGCGCGGCGATATCTACGACCGCAGCGGGAACGCCCTGGTCACGCAAACGGACGCGGTGGCGATTGGCCTGGTTGCCGGGCAGATTCCTCCAGAGAACGAAAGTTTCCTGTTTACTGAATTATGGCGACTGACCGGCGTTCGCCCGGAGGTCATCAGTTCGATGTATGAAAATTATCCTTCCGGTTACTACGTTCCCGTCGGCGAGGCCAGCCAGGAGGTTGTAAACAGCCGCTATGGTACCCTATCGGCCTTCAGCGGCTTGCAGATGAGCGCCTATACTTCCCGCTATTACTACACCGCCTCGCAGGCCATCGGGTATACGCAGGCGATCTTCCCGGAAGAGCTGGATGCCTATCGCCGCCTGGGATACAGTGGGGGCGAGCGCGTCGGCAAGATCGGCGTCGAGAAATGGGGAGAGCCATACCTGGCTGGCAAGAACGGCGCGACGCTCTATCTCGTGGATGCCAATGGGAACATTGGGAATTCGCTCGCACAGGCCGAATCCAAACCGGCAGACTCCATCTACTTGACGATCAATAAGGATTTTCAAGAACAAGCCCAGCAGGCCATGGATGGTCTGCCTGGCGCCATCGTGGTGCTGGAGCGCGATACGGGCCGTGTGCTGGCCATGGTCTCCTCGCCGGGCTTCGACCCCAACCTATTCGACCCGAACAACTACAACAGCATGAACCTGGCAAACATGGTCAACGACCCGAATCAGCCGCTCTACAACCGCGCTGCGCAGGGACAGTATCCGCTCGGCTCGGTATTCAAGATTATCACCATGGCCGCCGCCCTGGAAAGTGGCGTGTTCACACCCGAATCGACGTACGATTGTCAATACGAGTTTACCGAATTAGGCCCGACGCACATCCTTCACGACTGGACCTGGGAACATTGCCAGAACCAGTTGCAGGAAGACCCGACGCTGGAAGCGTGCACAATCAAACCCAGCGGCATCTTGACCTTGCCGCAAGGCCTGATGCGCTCCTGCGACCCCTGGTTCTACCACATTGGTTTCGACCTGTTCAATCTGGGCAAGACCACAGCCATTTCAGATATGGCGCGCGGCTTTGGCCTGGGACAGGCAACCGGCATCCAGCAGGTAGCCGAATCAGAGGGCCAGGTGCCGGTGCCGGGCGACGGCGTCCAGGCAACCAGCCTGGCCGTCGGCCAGGGGAATCTGCAAGTCACGCCGTTACAGGTAGCCGACTTTATCGCTGCCATCGGCAACGGCGGTACCCTCTACCGGCCGCAACTGGTGGAAAAAATCCAATCGGCGAGCGGCGAGGCGCTGCTTGCATTTCGCCCGGAAGTTCGCGGTACGCTGCCCATTAATCAGGAAAACTTGAAGGTCATCCAGGATGCCATGCGCGAAGTGGTCGAGAACCCGCGCGGCACAGCCTACTTTCGCCTGAGCACGCTCAACATCCCCATGGCGGGCAAGACCGGCACCGTCGAAACCGGCTTCACGGAACCCCACGCCTGGTTCGCCGGTTATACGATGGCCAATAATCCCGATAAGCCGGACATTGCCATAGCGGTGGTCGTCGAGAACAAAGGGGAAGGCTCCGACTGGGCCGCACCCATTTTCCGGCGCATCGTGGAAATCTATTTTTATGGCAAGCCGCAAAGCGTGTACTGGTGGGAAGCGGCCATCGGTGCGATCCGCACGCCCACCCCTCAAGGAGGCGAGGCATCGCCAACACCTTAGATGGGGGTGTCAGACTTCCGAAGTCTCAGCCCCTACGGGGTGCTTCGCGAAGACTTCGGAAGTATTCCCCCTGATTCGATTGGACAGAATGTCGAGAGAAGAAAATCTTCCCGGCCTCATCGTCCGCGCCCAATCGGGCTTCTTCACCGTCCAGACCGAAAGCGGCCTCCTGACCTGTCGCCTGCGCGGCCGCCTCAAGCAAGGCCCCCGCCGGGGCGACATCGCCGCGGTCGGCGACCGGGTGCAGGTGACGCCTCTCGCTGACGGGACGGGGAGGATCGAGTCCATCGAACCGCGCGCCAGGTCCCTGGTCCGGCTCGACCCGCGGCCGAAGGGCGTCTACCAGCAAGTCATCCTGTCCAACCCCGACCAGGCCGTGTTCGTCTTCGCCTGCGCCAATCCCAGCCCGCACACGCGTATGCTCGACCGTTTCCTGGTCATCGCTGAGAAACAAAACATCCCGGTTATCATTGTCGCCAACAAGCTCGACTTGGTAAACCGCGAAGAGGCTGAAGCAACCTTTGGCTACTACCCGGCGCTCGGCTATCCGCTGATCTACACTTCGGCTAAGACCGGCGAGGGGATCGAACTCCTGCGGGCGCGGCTGACGGGCAAAGTATCCGCGCTGGCCGGGCCGAGCGGCGCCGGCAAGTCCAGCCTGCTCAATGCCATCCAGCCTGGGCTGGGACTGGCCGTGCGTGAGGTCGGCGAGGCGACCGATCGAGGCCGTCACACCACCAACGTGCGCCAGCTCTTCCCGCTTACAGGAGATGGGTACGTGGCCGATACGCCCGGCCTGCGCACGCTGGCGCTTTGGGATACCAAGCCGGAAGAACTGGACGGCTATTTCCCGGAGATCGCCCCGCTGGTGGCGCAGTGCCAGTTCAACGATTGCACCCACAGCCACGAGCCGGGCTGCGCCGTGCGTCTCGCCGTCGAAAGCGGCAGAGTACGACCGGAACGCTACGATTCCTACTTGCGCCTGCGAGCCGGTGAAGACTGATCACTGATCACTGACGACTGACGACTAACGACTGATGACTGACAACTGGAACTTGCTCGGACACGAATGGGCGGTGGAGATGCTGAAACAGCATCTGAGGCGTGATGGATTGCGCCATGCGTATCTCTTCGTGGGACCTCCCGGCCTGGGCCGCCGCAGCCTGGCCTTGCGCTTTGCCCAGGCTTTGAACTGTCCTCAGCCCCCCGCGCCGGGCGAGCCGTGCCTGGAATGCCGGACATGCAAGCAGATCGAAGCCATGCAATTTCCAGACCTGGCAGTCGTGCAAGCTGAAAAAGAGGGCGGCGTCCTGAAAGTGGAGCAAATCCGCGAGGTGCAGCACAGCCTGTCGCTGGCGCCGTACCAGGGGAGATACCGCGTCGCCCTTTTCCTGCGCTTTCAAGAGGCGAACCCCAACGCGGCCAACGCCCTGCTCAAGACCCTCGAAGAAGCCCCGCCGCAGGTCATCCTGCTGCTGACCGCTGATAACCCCGAACTGCTCCTGCCGACCATCGTCTCGCGCTGCGAGGTGATGCGCCTGCGTCCGCTGCCCATCGAAACCGTGCAGGCTTATCTACAGGAACGCGGAGCAGACGAAGCCAAAGCACGCCTGATCGCGCATCTTTCGGGTGGGCGTCCCGGTTATGCCCGGCGGCTGATGCAGGATAAGGCTGCATTGAAGTTTCGCCAGACACGGCTGGACGATCTGCAAAAACTACTCAAATCTACTCGCCGCGAGCGATTCGCCTATGCCGGGAAATTGACAGACCGGAAAAACGAGGCAAAGGAACGCTTCCGCGAAACGCTGCTCCTCTGGCTCTCGTTCTGGCGGGACGTGATGCTGGTCGCCGCCAAAGCGGATGCCCCACCTGCCAACGTAGATCGCACGGACGAGATCGAAGTGCTGGCGGCGCGTCTGTCTCTTGCCGAGGCGCGCCGCCTGGTCAGCGACCTGGAACGCGCCGTTGACCGGCTGGATAAGAATGTCAACGCCCGGTTGCTGGCTGAGGTGTTGTTACTAGATTGGCCGCGAGAAGCGTAATTACATGTGCCGCGAGCTGTGGGGGTCGAAGGCATCCCGCATTCCATCCCCCATCAGGTTGATGCTAAGGATGGTAAAGATGATGAACAGGCTGGGGAAGACCCACATCCACCAGGCGCCTCTTTGGATAAAGGATTGGGCGCTGGTGAGCATGTTACCCCACGAGGCGGTTGGCGGCTGGACGCCCAGGCCGAGGAAGGATACGTAGGCCTCGCTCAGGATGGCACCCGCAAGGCCCAGGGTGGCCGAAACGATGATGATGCCCAACGTATTCGGCACCAGGTGGCTGAAGAAAATTCGCGAGTTGCTGGCGCCGAGCGATTTGGCAGCAGAAATGTAATCCATTTCCTTCAAGGAAAGCACATTTGCCCGCACGATACGCCCTAGGTACATCCAGGAGGTCAGGCCAATGACCACGATGACAATCCCCACGCTGCCGCTGAAGGATAGGCCGAAGATATTGATCGTCTGAACATCCTTGCCCAGGAACTTGCCTAAAACGATCAGCAGGAAAAGGGACGGGATGGAGAGCATCGCTTCAGTGAAGCGCATCAGGAGTGCATCCACCCAGCTGCCATAGTAAGCGGCTACACCCCCGATCACGGTTCCCAATGAGACAGCCAGAACGACCGCCAGGATGCCAACGATCAGCGAGATCTGTCCACCATAGATGATCCGGCTGAAACTATCCCGGCCGGTACTGTCGGTGCCGAACCAGTGTTCAGCGGAAGGCGGCGATAAGTGCGCTTTCAAATCTACTGCGTTTGCTTTTTTCAGGGGGATGATAATCGAACCGATGATGATGAAAAGCAACAGAAGAGCAATTCCAATCCCACCAGCCAACGCCATCCTGTGCTTACGGAAGCGCCTCCAGATCAATTGACCGGGGGTCAGCGCGGTAGCGATGGATTCTGCCTTCAGCGTAGAAATGCCGCTCAAGTTCGAGGTATCCGACGACATAGGCTCTCCGATATCAACCCAACCGAATTCGCGGGTCCACGAGAGTGTACGCCATATCTGTGATGATCGTGAACAGTACAACCGCAGTAGAAACGATCAACAGCACACCGAGCACCACCGGGAAGTCACCGCGCTGGGCGTATTCCCAGAATAACCTGCCCATGCCGGGCCAGGCGAAGACCGACTCGGTCACCAGTGCGCCGCCGAGCAAGTAAGGGATGTCCAACCCGACGATGGTCACGAACGGCAGGGCGGCATTGCGCAAGGCGTGCTTATAGAGGACGGCGCGTTCAGTCAACCCCTTGGCGCGCGCTGTGCGGACGTAGTCCATGCCAAGGACTTCCAGGACGCTGGAGCGAATGAAGCGGGAGTAGTTGGCCGTTGTGATAATGACCAGCGCCGATACAGGCAAGACCATGTGGCGCGCTAACTGGCCCAGATCTTTTGGATCCCAGATATCTGCACCGGTCGGCATGTAAGGCCAGCCCATCTGTTTGAATTTGACCGCAAAGATCAAGATCAGGCCCAGGGCAATAAAAAAGATCGGCATGGAATAACCGATGAATGAAAAGGTTGTGATCAGATTATCAAGGAAGGAATATTGTTTTACGGCTGAAATAATACCTAACAACAAAGCTGTTGCCAGGGTGGTGATCTCCGCCGTTACCATGAGGACGAGTGTCAGCGGCAGGCGTTGGGTGATCATCAAAGAAACCGGCTGCTTGGAGAAGAACGAGTTACCCAGTTCACCTTGCACAGCCAGCCCCAGCCAGCGCAGGTATTGCACCGGCAGCGGTTGGTCCAAACCCAGGCGGTGACGCAACGCTTCCCGATCTGCTGCCGACATATGCTGGCTTGTGGCATATTGAGCCATTGGGTCTGCTGAAAGACGCGTGAGGATAAAGCACAAGATAGTAATGATCAAAAGAGTGATCAAAGCCTGTACTAATCTTCGAGCAAGGTACGTCCACATAACTAACACCTCAGACGCATGCGATTATCTGTATGCCACATGGTGCGTGTTACGTCGATTGTGTCGTCACACGCACCATGTTTATTCCAGCGTTGAAAGGCAGGTGCATGACCCTGTCTCTCAACAGACTGTCTTAACTATTTGACGTCCCAAACTTCGGCGTTCCAGTCCAGGTTACTGAAGAAGCCAAAGGGTCCGGGCAAAAAGCGATCGGTCATGCCATAGACATTGGCGCGGGCATACATCATAATCACATAATAGTGATCGAAGATGTAGGCTTGGGCCTCATCTAGTTTGGCCTTGCGCACCGCTGGATCAGCCGAAGCGTTCACCTCTTCCATCATATCTGACAACACCGGATCGCAGTTCAAATACCAGTTGGTGCCAGATGGGTTGTTGGCGCTCGGCACACTCTCGCACTTGTAGTTGTCAGTGTAGGGGTCCGGATAGAAGCCAGTGGTGTAACCGGCCATATCGTACTTGCCGGTCGGCATGACGCCGCCATCCGCGTAACTTCCGAAGAAGGTACCAGCGGGGGTATGTATCGGCTTGAACTCAACGCCGATTTGCGCCAGGTCAGCCTGAACCGCAGTGGCAATATCAATGCGAATCTGCGAAGTGGTGGTCTCGAAGTTGAAGGACAGCTTGGTTTCCACGCCATTGCACATACCAGCGCGGATGCCATCCGCTCCGACGGTATAGCCAGCCTGGTCGAGCAAGGCAGCGGCCTCGGTGGGATTATAGGCGTCGGGCGTCAGGCTGGCGTTCGTCCATGATGAGTTCGGCCATTGGGTGGCAGGGACAGTGGTCTCGCCTTGAAGGAGAGCATCCACAAACGCCTGGCGGTTGATGCCGAGGGTGATGGCCTTGCGAACACTAATGTCCTTGAAGGGGCAGAAGCCGTTCACATCCGCGGCGCCACGCCCATCCACGCCAGTGGTCGTACCCAGGTTGAAGAAATAATGCTCGAAGTCAGCACCCGGGACAACCACCAAATGGACAACCGGTTCGAGGGCGCCAACGGTGGCGATTTCAGCCTCACTGAAGTTGGGGAACCAATCTATATCACCGGTTTGCAGGCCAGCCAGGGCGGTTTCAGGCGTGGGTACGAACTTAATCATAACCTGATCGAGTATGGCACGGCCCTTGTAGAAGTTCGGGTTGGGCAGCAATTGCATGTGATCGCCGGCAACCCAATCGGTGATGATGAATGGACCGGAAGAGACAGTTGGCCAGTGGATGAAGGGATCGCTCTCTAGAGCGGTCTTGCCCTCTAAGATGTGCTTGGGCAAGATCCCACCGAGGTTATTCGGGCCCTGGGTAAAGAGGGTCTGCCACGGCGGGTACAGTTCCGAGAACTTGATCACGACCGTTTGCTCGTCGGGAGTCTCGATGCTGGCGATCTTATCGTAGCCGGTTCGGCTAACGGGGGCGTTGCCCGGATCCATGATGGATTCCCAGGTGAACTTCACGTCCGCGGAAGTGATCGGTTCGCCATCGGACCAGAACAGGCACTCCTTCAATTTCCATGTAATGGTCAAGCCATCGGGTGAGACGCCGCCGTTCTCAGCGGTCGGAATTTCAGCCGCCAGTTCGGCGACGAAGGCGCCATTCTCGTCCCACTCACCCAAGCCGGCGAGAGTCATCTGGGTGATCCAGACTGCATAGGACATCTGGGTGTAGTACGGCACGATGCTGTCAGGCTCCTGATCCCAGGCGCCGGTGACGGACTTGCCGCCGGCCGGGAAGGGAATAGCTGCATTGCCTACAGGCTGGCAACCGGCTGCGGGAGGCTCAGTGGCAGCCGGCGGTTCGGTAGCCGGCGGTTGGGTGACGGCGGGTGTCGCAGTAGGCGTGGGGCCGCAGGAAGCCAGTGCCATGCTTACCAGCACCATCAGCGAAAACAGTAGATAAAGTGTTCGTTTCATGTTTCTCTCCTCCTACAAAGAGAATATTAGGGGTTTGTTGGTTAGCGAGCGGATAAAACATTGTGATCACAACCTGACAGTAGACCACCTCCTTTGGCAACAACGATTTCTCTGGATATGAGGCTACATTATGGTAGCTGGCAGTACAAGCTACCATTATACAGCAAATTTACTAAAATGCGACGTGTGGAATGCCGGGGCCGCGCAGATTCACCTCCGCCGGATTCGAGGGCCACACGCCAGCCACCGGCGCGCCGCACTTCGGACAAGTCCCTTGCGCGCTGATCTGGTAATCCGTGATGGTGTAGGCCAGACGCCGGACGAGGGGATGGTTGCACTTCGAGCAGAGGGTCGCCTCGTAATCCTCCACCCGTCCCGGCAGGTTGCCGGCATAGACGTAGCGCAGACCGGCCTCCCGTCCGATATCCGCCGCCCGGATCAAGGTACGGGCCGGGGTGTCCTCCGGGTCGGTCATCCTGTAATCCTTATGGAAAGCGGTCACGTGCCAGGGAATGTCCGCCGAAATCCCGGCCAAAAAGCGCGCTGCTTCCCACAATTCCTCGCTGCTGTCATTGAAGCCAGGCACCACCAGCGTCACGACCTCCACCCACAGTCCCAGCGCGTGCGCCCGCCGGATGGTATCCAGCACATTCTTCAAAACCCCGCCCAACTTCCGGTAGTTCTTATCCTGCATGGATTTCAAATCTACTTTGTAGGCGCTCAGGTAGGGACGCAGGTATTCCAGGGCTTCCGGCGTGGCGTTGCCGTTGGAGACGAAGACGCATTTCATCCCGGCCGCAACCGCCTCTTTGAAAATCGCCACGGCCCACTCGCTGGTGATCAACGGCTCGTTGTAAGAGGATGCCACCACCTGCGCGCCCATCCGCCGCCCGAAGGCCACGATCTGCTGCGGCGTGATCTTGCGAATGAAATTGATGGATACATCCGATTCCGGGTCGCGCAGAACTTGAGAGGATAACCAATTTTGGCAGAATCCGCAATGAAAGTCACAGCCCAGCATCCCGAAGGTCAACGCCGTCGCGCCGGGCAAAACATGGAAGAACGGCTTTTTCTCGATCGGGTCGGCTTGCAGACCAGCCACGTAACCCCATGGGACGCACAGCTTTCCATCCGCGTTGAAACGTACCTGGCAAATTCCGCGTCTACCTTCCCGAATGAGGCAGCGATGGCCGCAAGCCGTGCAGCGCACTGCGCCGTCTTCCTGCCTCTCGTAAAGTTCCCCCTCGATCGTCAAGTTGTCCAATATCTTCGCCAATGCCACCATCTTCGCCTGCCTTCAACTATCAGCCAACAGCCATCAGCCATCAGCCATCAGCTATTAGCTACCTGCCATCAGCTATCTGCCATTCGCCATCGTCATTTATAATACACCCATAATGATAACCCTTGCAATACAGGCCGTAGGCGAATCCCGCCGTATGGGACAGGATAAAGCCCTCCTGCCCTTCCTGGGACGCCCGCTCATTCTGCGGGTGGTGGAACGTCTCGCCGCGTTCGCGGACGAGATCCTCGTCACGACCAACCAGCCAGCGGACTATGCCTTCCTCGGCCTGCCGCTCTTCGCGGACCTCCAGCCTGGTCGCGGCGCCCTGGGCGGACTCTACACCGCGCTCCACGCCGCCCAACACCCGCTGGTGGCCGTCGTGGCCTGCGACATGCCCTTTGCCAGCCGCGCCCTCTTCGAGTATGAACGCGACCTGCTGGTCGAAACGGGTGCGGACGTGGTCATCCCATCCTCCGCCGAAGGCGCGGAGCATTCGTTGTCACTGGAACCGCTGCACGCCGTCTATCGCCGTCAAACCTGTCTGCCTGCCATTCAAGACGCGCTGGCGGCCGGCGAGTGGAAGTTGATCTCATGGTTCCCGAAAGTTAAAGTCCGCACGCTCACGCCTGCAGAGACAACTCGACACGATCCGCAAGGCGCGGAACATTCGTTGTCACTGACTTTCCTGAACCTGAACACCCCCGAAGAATTCCACTTGGCTGAACAACTTGCATCAAGCGCACATATTTTGGGGAACCGCGAAGCGACGAAGACCGCGAAGGAAAATTAACCTTTGCGAAGGCTTGCGAGACTTCGCGTACTTCGCTCCTTCGCGGCCTGCCCCCGTTCTTCGCGAAGCACCCTGTGGGTTGAGGGTGAATCTTTATCTCTTTCCCCTCTTGCCTCTTGCCCCATGATACGCCGGGGCGGTGATCGCGTAGATCGTGCACAGGCGTGCATCCAGCATCCTCGAGCGGATTCTGGCATCTATCTCTTCGAGCGTTTCGGCAGTGGTGATGACGGTCGGCAGTTCGGCGTTGTAGCGGTAGTTGAACAGTTGGTAGAGTTTTTCGCGCACCCAGGTACTCACCGACTTCGTGCTAAGATCGTCCAGGATTAGTAACGGGGCAGTGCGGATTTCGTCGAAGCGGCGGTCATAACTGACAGTGCTTGTGGGACTGAAAGTGGCGCGCAGGTGGTCGAACAAATCTGGCGCCGTGACAAAGATCGGCGGCGCGCCCATGCCGGCGCGGTGGTTGGCAATTGCTGCTGCGAGATGGGTCTTACCGCAGCCATAGGAACCGGTGATGACCAGCCAGCCATTTGGCCTCTCTGCAAAGGCAACCGCGGCCTTGTTGGCTTTTTCCAGTGATCTGATCTTATCCGCTTCCAGGCCCTCGTCTTCGCGCAGGGAGAAATTGGCGAAAGAGCACTTGGCAAGCAGGCCGAGGGAGGATAGCTCGGGATGGCCGGTGTCGTCGGTCGGGCGGCGGTAATCGGGGACATTAATCCGCAACACGCTAACCAGTTCAGGGTCTTTCAGGCGCGAACGGATGCGCTCCTCGAGTTCATCCAAAGGCACGTTGGTGGTGACCACCAGCGGCAGGCGATTGATGTAGCGGTAGTTGACGATCTGGAACAGTTTTTCCTGCGCCCAGGCGGTGGCGTTCTGCGTGCCGAAATCATCCAACACCAACAAAGGTGCATTGCGAATTTCATTGAAGCGATCTTCGAAAGTCGTGTCCTCGCTATTGAAGGAAAAACGCAGCAGGTCGAGCAGGTCAGGGACGGTCAGGAACAGCGTAGGCACACCCATGCCGACGGCGAAATTGGCGATGGCGGCCGCCAGGTGAGTCTTGCCGCAGCCGTAACCGCCCTGCAGGAGCAGCCAGCCGTGCAGCGAGGCGGCGTACTGGCGGGCAGTGTTGTAGGCATCCTCCAGCATATTTGCCTGCCAATCTCCCAGGCCAATCCGGCCGCGTGGCTGAAAGGTCTCGAAGGTCAGCTCTTTGAGTTCGTCAAGGTGGCTCAGGGAAAAGAGCCGCTCCCGCACCGCGCGCATCACGTCCGCCTGGCGGCAGGTGCAGATTTCCAGTTTACCGAAATCGGGGTGGCCGAGCGGCAGGTCGCGGCGCAGGTAACCGGCCCCGTGACAATGGGGGCAATTCGGGTCGCCGAGGGCTTCGAGGAAAGTGGTTGCGTTCTTGGCAACCATGGTAGCCATATTTCGGGCTACCATGAGCCGCTCAATGTTCGATGTACTCGGCGTACTCGCCTTCGACGTACCGGCGGCCATCTTCTTGAGCGTTTTGTCTATCTTGCTTTTTGGCATGGCCTTTTTCCTTCCAACTGCGCAAAATGGCTTCCACATAACGCCAGTTGCGCTTGTTATTCTTGACGGCGATCTCCAGCGCCTCGGCCACCCACTCTGGCGGGTAGGTCTGCTCGGCGTCCTTGAGGGCGTCGGCGATGAGCGGCGTCAGCGGGCCGATGTTTTCCTCGTATAACTTGAAAATATTCGGGCGTTCCGCGGGAGGCGCAGAGGGGGGACGCAAAGTGGTTGCGCTCTTGGCAACCATGGCGGCGCGCCATTCACCCTTTTGCATGGACTCGGCTGCGGCGCGGCCGCGCGGCGTGTTCAGGAAATAGAAGCCGCCCGCCTCATTCTGGACCCTGAGCAGGCTGCCGCGCTGGACGGCTTTTTCCAAGGCTGCATCCAAATCTGCCCCGCCCAGCCCGCGCATGAAATCGGCATCCTCGGCGAACTCAGTGCGGCACAGGAAGTGCGCCCCGCCTTCCATGTGTGTGATGCGCCACAAGGCATACAGCGTGACCTTCAACTCGGCCAGATCGTCTATTTCGTTCAACAGCTTGCGGAAGAACGAGTCGGGCACCTGGGTGAAGGTTTCGGAGGCGGTAAAGCCGTTGAAATCAGGCATCTGGCGGTTCTTCAGGCGGTTTCGGTTCACGGCGTGATTTGGTCGCCTTCCGGGGTTCAGTGAAATCAATGGTGCGTGTCGCCGCGTTCTCGAACTTTGCCAATGAACTGCGGAAGATAAGCTCGATGCTGCCGGTCGGGCCG
>Ga0210054_1002386_pt1 | contig 14794 bp, 15 predicted proteins | sample CryGeymeta201516_FD_185470 | JGI IMG/M metagenome (GOLD analysis project Ga0210054, IMG submission 185470) | Groundwater microbial communities from Crystal Geyser aquifers in Utah, USA - Crystal Geyser metaG 2015-16 (SPAdes) (version 2) | ecosystem: Environmental > Aquatic > Deep subsurface >... | reverse complement strand
AACAAAAAAATAATATTGGTTTGACAAGTGTATTGTTTATTGTTATATTAACAATACATAATTATGATAAATCCCAGTCAAATCAGTACCATGTCCGATTTACGTTTCAAAACAAAAACCGTTCTTAATAAAACCGAGACTGAACCGGTTTTTCTTTTTCATCGCAGCACACCAAAAGGAGTACTTCTTTCATGGAATCAATATCAAACGATTATTGATCAATTAGAAGACTATCATTTATCACTTAGGGCAGAAGGGTTTGAAAAAGAAGATAAAAAAAATATCAAATGGATTAGCGCATTAATGGTAAAAAAAATCCTTAAAGGTAAAAAATAATGAACTACAAATTGTTCTATCACCCGCGCTCCCTAAAATTCCTAAGTAAGATTGAAAGAAAAACCTTTCTTGATCTGGTTGAAAAAATTGACAACTTAATTATTATTCCTTGGAAGATCAAACAAGAGATAAAAAAGTTACCAACTGCGAAAAATAGCTATCGATTGCGAGTTGGAAAAATCAGAGTAGTATTTGAAATTAATCATCAGAATAAAATAATCTATATTCTTGATATTGATTATCGTGGTAATATATATTAAAAACCGCCACGCTAAGCGTGACGGTCTTTTAATAAAACACTACTCGTTTAAGTTATTGTGTTGCAGTTGGCAACGCCGCCTTGGAAGGAAGCGGTGGCAAATTAAAATCTTTCACCTGGGAAACTTCGGAAACCGTTTTGAGAGTCCGGTCCCACAAACCCTTAACCCGTACCCGATGTCCCACTTGCAGATCTGCAAGACTAATAATCCCCTCGGTGCGATTGATAATCTTCGAGCTATAATTTAACAATATCAGTTTAAATCTCTCGATGCAAATTTAATATTATCTTTATTAATTAAAATTAATTTATCATTAATTCGCATATTCGTTGCATTCGCATTGTTTTGTATTATTCGTATCATATATTTGTCTTTCCTCCTAACCTATAACACTTAACTCATAACTGACTTCCTTCTATGTTACAATAGCCTTATGAAATTTGGAAAAGTGCTCTTAATCGGTCGGCCAAATGTGGGCAAATCAACATTTGTCAATAATTTAATTGGTCAAAAAGTGGCCATTACTTCACCAAAAGCGCAAACCACCCGTTTTCCAATCCGCGCTTTGTATGAAGATGAATGGGGAAAAATTGTTTTTATTGACACTCCGGGAATTTTTAATAAGGCCGAAGATATGCTTTCCAAAAGAATTAATCAGAAAACCATGCAGGCAATCCGTGAAGAGGTTGATGTGGTTTTATATATGGTGGATCAATCCCGTCGACGTGATTTTGAAGAAGCTCATGTTTTGGGAATTGTCCGGAAGATTGATCGTCCAAAAATTTTAGTTCTTAATAAGGTTGATAAGGGTGAGGGATTTCTTCCTCAATATAAGTTTATGGAAGAAGAATTTAAAGACTTTTTTCCGATCTCTGGCATCAACAGACAACATGTCAAACCGCTGCTTGACAAGATTTTTTCATTGCTCCCGAAGATGTCTTTGAATAAAAACCAGGAGGACGATTTAAATTCCAATTATCCTTTGCTTAATCTTGACAGCAAGATTTTTATTGCTGAACTGATTCGCGAAAAGGTTTTTTTGATGATGGGTAAAGAAATCCCTTATCGTTCAACCGTTATTGTTGAAGAAATCACTGAAAGGAATGAGAAATTAACTTACATTAAGGCAAAAATTTTAACGACTGAAGACCGTTATAAAAAAATGCTGATTGGTGTTGGAGGACGAAAAATCAAAGAAATCGGTGCCTATGCCCGTAAAGAAATTGCCCTTGCCACCAGCAAGAAAATCTACCTTGATCTGACGGTTGAAACTGACCCCCACTGGCAGGAAGTTTATTACACTTAAGTTCTACTTATCCATTGACAAACCGTACTGAATTTAGTACTATTGGTTTTATGAATACAATTTCAACTATTATTCCTGCCAATGAGGCACGATCTAACTTTTATCAGCTCCTTGAAGAAGTTGATACAAAATTGCAGCAATTTATCATAACGCTTCGCGGTAAAGCAAAAGCAGTGATCATGTCTGCTGAAGAGTTTGCCGGATGGCAAGAAACTTTAGAAATCTTATCAGATAAAAATCTGATAAAAAGCATAAAAACAGGTGTGGTGGAAATGCAACAAAAAAAAGGAGTTTCTGAAGAAAAAGTCAATAAACTCCTAAAATGGTAATTACAACTATATGGAAATCGTTTATTCTCCCGAGTCCATTAAAAAGTTAAATAAAATTCCTCCATCTGATCTAAAAAAAGTCAAGAAAAAAATAGATTTGATTAAAGCAAATCCTATCTGCGGGAAGTTATTAAAAGGAGATTTCCAAGGTCTTTACAGCATAAGAGCTTGGCCACTTCGAATAATTTATTCTTTTGATAAAAAAAGACAAACGGTTTTTATCGTGACGGTTGATTATCGAGGAAGCGTTTATAAAAATTAAATTAAACCCTTTTAACTCTTTAACCCGTTAACTCTTTAACTCTTTTTACACATTCTTCTTTCCCCAAAATCTCCATTGATTCATTCAAGGGTGGGGAGATTTTTTTGCCGGTGATGGCAACACGAAGCAACATAAAAAACTCGCTGTTTTTTAACTCGGAGTTTTTCGCGGTTTGCACCAATTGATTTCCGATATTATCCACAGTCCAATCTTTTATTTTCTCCAGATCTTTACTTATCTGTTTAAATAATTCTTTTTTTCCTGATAAATCAATTTCATATTTTTCCGGTGGCTTGAAAAAAAACTCACACATTGGCAAATAATCCGATAGTTTTTTTATTCTCTCTTGAATTAAAGGAATCGTTTTTTCAACTAAGACCTCATCAAATATAACTTTTTGTTTTTTATAGAAATCTACGATTTGACTTTTGACTTTTGACTTTTGACTTTTCCTTATGTACATTCCATTCATCCATTCCAACTTTTTTAAATCAAAAATTGGAGCAGCGACATTAATATCTTTTAAATCAAAAAGTTGAATAAACTCTTCACGTGAAAAAATCTCCTTTCCTTTTGGATGACTCCAACCCATTAAAGAAAGATAATTTAAAACTACCTCTGGCAAGAAACCTTGTTCTTGATACCAACTAACATTTGTATGTCCCTGTCTTTTGGAGAACTTTGATTTGTCAGGATTGCGAATAATCGGTGTGTGGAAAAATAGTGGTTTTTTCCAATCAAGAAAATCATAGAGTAAAATTATTTTTGCCGATGATGTAAGCCATTCTTCTCCTCGTACCATATGTGTCACACCCATTAAGTGATCGTCAACCACCACTGCTAAAAAATAGGTAGGATAACCGTCAGATTTTAGTAAAACCTGCTCGTCCACATCGTTTGACTGAAAAACAATTTCTTTTCGTAGCTCATCCTTCATTATGATTTGAGTATTTTCTGGAACTCTAAGACGGATAACCCACGATTCTTTTTTAATTCTTTCTTGGACTTCTTCTTTTGCTAAATTACGACAGTGCTTATCATACATCGGAACTTTTCCCTCTTTCTGTTTTTTCTGCCTCATTTCATCAAGTCGCTCCTTAGAACAAAAACAGTAGTATGCCTTTCCTTTATTAACTAATTCTAACGCGTATTTTTTATAAATTTCCAATCTTTCTGATTGACGATAGGGAGCATAAGAGCCACCTTTTCTAGGACTCTCATCTTCCATCAAATTAAACCAATCTAATGCGGCAAAAACTTTTTCTTCCGCATCTGCAACTGTCCGATCTTTGTCTGTATCTTCAATACGAACAATAAATTGACCCTTATTTTTTTTCGCAAAAGCATAGTCAAACCATGCTTGATAAATCGTTCCAATATGAGGATAACCAGTCGGTGATATTGCTGCACGCGTTCTTACCATTTAAATATTATACAATACTTAAAATAAGGTTCTCCTATAATTCAAATTTAGTTTGTTAATTTACTGTTATTGATTTAAGTTTATTTTTTGATAATAATTAGATTAATATGATTGAAGATAGTAACTTTACTCCTTTGAAAAATTCGTTAGATCATCCTAAGCAAAATAAGAAAGTACTATTGTTAATATTAATTTTTATCGTGATTTGTGCTTCCATTTTCGGATTAAAACTAATTAACACAACTCAATCTTCTTCGAGTAGATCAAATGAAACAAACCCGATATTGCCAACGTTAATTAAAATAAAAAATAATCAACCGAGCCCAATCCATAAAATCTCTCCAACGCAAACTCCAAATCCAGAAAACCGATTTGGAATATATACAAAAGATGCTGATTTTGATTGTATACCTGATTCAGTTGAAAAAGAAATCGGTCTTGATCCAAATAAAGATGAATGTATCCTCCGTGATTGCGATCCTGAAAAAAAGAGAAATGCAAAATATGATCAAGTTAATGTACTTTTTATTCTCGACTCATCCGGATCAATGGCTGCAAATACAACTGATGGTAAAAATAAAATTGAAGCTGCAAAAGAAGCAATTTCCTCCTATATTGCTCAAGCACCGGAAAATGTGAATTATGGCTTAATGGTTTATGGTCATAAAGGATCTAATTCACCCACAGATCGTCCCTTATCATGTGCTGGTATTGAAGTTTTATATCCTTTAGGAAAACCAAACAAACAAGAGTTATTAAAAGTGATTGCGAAGTTTAGTGCAACCGGATGGACACCAATTGCTGATTCGTTTGAAAAATCAACAACTGTATTTTCCGGTCATGAAGACGAAAATAACCATATTATTTTGGTCTCTGATGGTGAAGAAACCTGTGGCGGTGATCCTGTTACTGCTGCTAAAAGTCTTAAAGATAAAAAAATAGTTGTACAGATAGATGCGATTGGATTTGCAGTCGATGCTAAAACAAAATCTCAACTCGAGTCTATTGCACAAGTTGGCGGAGGAAAATATTATGAAGCGATTGACGCAGCCGGATTAAACGAAGCAATTAAAACTGCAGGACAAAATGTTATGATTGAAGCAAAATTTCGTTCTTGTTTAGTTGACGCCTATATTAAAGAACTATTAAATTGCCAATCCGATCGTACTCTTAAATTTACAAAATATGTTGGCACACAAATGGATGCAGCTTTGGGAATACGCGGGCACAAGCTTGGCGAATTCTCCATGGAACAGTATAATCTTTTGAAAACTTCATGGGATCATTTCAATCCAGTTTGCCAAGCAATTCAGCAACAAACCAGTAACGCAGCGAAAAAGGCACAATCAGAAGCAGAAAAACAGTTAACTCAATAAAAAATTTATCCCCACATCGCTTTTAATTGTGGAAAACGTTCAATTCCGAGAAAATCCATATATGCTAAATTCCAACCAGTATGAAGAATTTCGTGATTATTTAATCCCCAGATCATTTGCAACGCTGGTACCGAAAATTTACTCCATTTAACCCTGACTTTAATTTTGTTAATATCTTGATGTGATAAAGTTTTCAACAATAATAGAGTTGATTCGTCAAACTTCAATATTAATTTCTCTTTGTTAAATTCTTCTGGATTTAGTAAATCAAGATATTCTTTATGTTTGTGTTTCAATTCTCCTGTTAAAATTCCATTAATATAGTCTCTCGTTACGTCAATCTGATGTATAAGATTTTTTCTTGGAGAATCTGACTTAACTCTTTCATTGTCAACAAGATGTACGTCTAATTTATCTTCTGGTACTCGCAGATAATAACACCGATTAATTTCCCGATGCATCAAAAAAGCGTTTACAAAACCCAACGCAATCGGATTAGTAATTTTCTTTTTCCTGATTATAATTTCTTGTTTTAAATTGTCCATATTTAAAAATATAAAATATTGTACCAACTCTTTAGCCAATTGGTCGACCTCGTAGGTCGACGGATTTTTGGCTCAACTCAATTATAGGCTTTCGCCTGTATGTTAAACATTGTTGCATATTCGCCGTTAATTTTCATTAGTTTATTATGGTCACCGCGTTCAATAATTTGTCCGGCTTTTAAAACAACAATTTCATCTGCCTGACGCACAGTAGAAAAACGGTGTGATACCATCAAAACAGTTTTATTTTTGATCAAAGACATAACTTTATTAAAAATCTCATTTTCCGTTTTCGCATCAACTGCCGCGGTTGGCTCGTCGAGAATGATAATTGGGCTGTTTCGCATAAATACTTTTGCCAGTGCAATCCTCTGCCACTGGCCAATTGACAATTGTTCACTTCCTTCAAATGTTGCGCCAAGTAGTTGCTGATATTTGTTTGGTAGCTTATTGACGAATTCTAAAACTCCTGCCATCTTTGATGCATTAATTATCTCTTTTCTTTTATTAATTTTATCAATCGCACCCATGGCAATATTTTCTTCAACGGTTAAATCGTAGCCAACATAATCTTGAAATAAAACCGCAAAACGCGATCGCAGTTCCTCCAATGGAATGTTATTTATATCAACTCCGTTGATAAATATTTTACCTTTTTGCACATCATAAAATCGGCACAGCAACTTAATCAAAGTGGTTTTCCCTGACCCGTTTTCACCAACCAAGGCAATTTTTTGATTGGATTTTATGTTAAGCGAGAAACTCGAAAAAACTTTACGTTTACTGTTTGGATATCCAAAACTAATATTTCTAAACTCAATTTCATAATTATTTGTCATCCCGACCTCGAGCGAAGTCGAGAGGGAGGGATCTAAAACAGGGACGTTGTCTATTTTATTTTTCATCTCTAAAAATCGACGGATCTCTTTGATATATAGATTTGCCTCATATCCATAATTAATATTTTTCACCAGGTTTGAAAGGGCCAAAGAAAAAGCTGCTAGGTTACTAAGATAAAAAGTTAATAGTCCTGGGGTAATTTGCCTATTGATCAACATAATCAAGAGACTAACTGTAATATATAACCCAGGAAAATTTGAAAGTAAGATTCCCCCAAAACCATATACCACCCGTTTTCTTTCAATCTTTTTTTGATTAAAGTGGAACTCACCAATCAGTTGACGAATTTTATTGATAAAGTAGTCACCAACTCCATAAAGCATAAATTCTTTAATATAGGACAAATTTTCAAATAAATTAGAAAAATAAGTGTATTTTCTTCTTGTGGTTGAATCAGCATCCCAAATATTCCAAGCCGACTGACCGATCTTTAAAAGAATGATTATTGCGGGAATCTGAAACAAAAAAAGAAGTATTAACCAAACAGGATTTATCTGAATAACAATGATGCTCTGAACACCGATCTGCATTAAATTGTAAAAGCTCCAAAAAGCGATATTGAGCATATCGGTTGTTCGCCAAGAATAAGTATCTAAGGCTTTTTGTTTTAAATCTAAAAAATTGCTGTTTTCAAAAAATTCAATATCCATTTGATTAAGTTTTTTCACCATTACAACTGCAAAATACGCCTCTAAATCAAAACGCATAATCTTGAACATTCCTTCAAGAAAACTGTCTAAAAAATACCATCCCACATCAAAACTCACTTTTAATGCAATTAAATATAGGACTGGTTTAATTACATCGATTGATGTTGATTTCAAAACTAAAGAAGTATCAATTATTTGTTTTAATAACCAATAGGAGATAATCGGGAGGACAACATAAAAAATTGTGACAAAAATTCGGACAATAAATTTAAAACGATTAATTGAATAACTAATCTTAAGAATCCAAACTAAGCTCCTTACCAACTCAATCAATTGACTTATTTTGTTTTTCATATTATTGGTAAATACAAAATTAATTTATTAAATCTCTCGTAATACTCTATTTCTGGTCGACTTCTGTCATACGCATTTTCTTTTTTTATTTGGTCAAAAGCAGATGCAATTAAGTGTAATTTGTCGAACCAATCACACATTATAAGTTTTGCGTATTTTCCAGCAGGAATAATGTACGTATCTAGTTCTAATCGCTGAAGATTATCAATCGGTTTTATTTTTGAACAAGCATAATAATCACCTTGCCAATATATACCATACATTTTTCTCCCTTTAATTGACTTTAACTTTATCTCAAGCTCATCAAATGCTTTTTTCGCTCCATTTATTCCGCTACCCGATTTTACATAAACTGTTTTTATTTCTTCAAGAAATGTTATATTTTTTTCATCCAATTTACTTATTTTGTTTTTCATATGATTTTTGAATTCGTTAATCTGTTAACTCATTAATCCATTAATTTTTTTAAAAAATGTCCCGTATACGATCGTTGACAATTAATAATATCTTTCATACGTCCTTGTACAACAACCTCCCCACCCTTTCTTCCACCTTCCGGCCCTAGATCAATAATCCAATCAGCACAACTGATGACGTCTAAATTATGTTCAATCACTATCACGGTATTCCCGTTATCGACTAATCGTCTTAAAATTACGATAAGCCTTTCAATATCTGCCATGTGTAACCCTGTAGTTGGCTCATCCAAAACATAAATATTACCTTTTTTATGTAACTCACTGGCTAATTTGACTCGTTGTGCCTCACCACCTGATAACGTATCTAAGGACTGACCTAGTTCCAAATAGTCCAAACCCACTGACTTTAAAATCCCCAATCGTCTGACAATTTCATCATCACTAAAAAATTTTACTGCTTCGCTGATTGTCATTTCCAAAACATCGGCAATTGACTTTCCTTGATACAAATATCCCAGCACTTCTTTTTTATAACGTCGACCTTCACACTCTGAACAAATTAAAGTCACACTGCTTAAAAAATGCATGTCAATTTCCCGAAAACCTAACCCTTGACATTTTTCACATGCACCAATTGAGTTAAAACTAAATAATCCAATATTTTTCCCGGTTGCATGACTAAAAGTCTTTCTGATTCGATCAAACACACCGGTATAAGTGGCAGGATTACCGCGATTCATTGCTCCAATTGGTGATTGATCAATTACGACTGCTTGCGGGTGTTGTTCCAAGAAACAATCGAAAATCAAAGAACTTTTACCCGAACCGGCAACTCCGGTAATACAAGTTAAAACACCAGTTGGAATATCAACGCTGATATTTTTTAAGTTATTGGTTGAGGCGTTGGTTATGTTTAAAACTTCCGTCGTTATTCTAGGGAAGAGCGTAGCGACGACTCCAGAATCTACATTAGATGATTCTGGATGCGCTTCCTCGCCGAGTTTGAATCGGCTCGGTCGCTTACCAGAATGACGTTTATTACTTAAATATCTTCCAGTCAAAGACTCTTTGTTTTGCTTCAAATCATTCGGCTTTCCAATAAACATCACCTTTCCTCCTTTTTCCCCAGCCAATGGTCCAATATCAATTACACAGTCAGCTGCTTTAATCACTTCTGAATCATGTTCAACCACTAAAACGCTATTACCTTTATCACGAATTTTCATTAAAAGCGTAATCATTTGATTAATATCACGCGGATGCAGTCCAATGGTTGGTTCATCCAAAATATATAGCATCTCTATCAAATCACAACCTAGTTGCCGTGCCATTTTTACCCGCTGTGATTCACCACCTGACAAAGTTCGCACTGACCGGCTTAAGGACAAATATCCCAAACCAATTTCTTTTAAACTCTCAATCATCTCCGTCATTTTGGCCACAATCGGTTGTGCTAGTGGATGTTTAATGTCTTTAAAAAACTCATATAAATCATCCAACTCCATATTTACCAACTCGACAATATTCTTATTATTAATTAAAACTGCACGAGCACGTTTATTTAACCTTGAACCCTGGCAAACATCACAGTGCTCTAATTTAAAAAATTTATTATCACGACCAAGCGTTGAAGAAGACAGTCCCCGTCTATCAGCTCGCCGTCTCATAATCCCAGTCACCACTCCTTCAAAACTATATTTTTGGATAAAGCCTTGAGTTTTGTCACTCATCACTAATCTCCCACTATAGAGCAGTTTATCCAAATCCTGCCGACTAAAATCTTTTAGGGGTTTATGAACATCAAATAAATTACTGGCAATAATAATATTGGTCCGACGACTACCGGAACGAAATTCCGAATGACGAATTCCTCCTTGAGTAATTGACTTGTCCCAATTAAATATACTATTTTCATCAATTACCAACTTTTCCCCCAAACCTTTGCAATTTTCGCAAGCTCCCTCTGGACTATTGAAAGAAAACAAGGTGGAATCCCCAATTGTAGGCAACCCATAACGACTAAAAAGCAACCGCAGATAGGTATAGATTTCCGTTACCGTTCCCACCGTGGAGCGTGGATTAGTTCCAAGACGTTTCTGGTCAATTATTATTGCGGGAGAAATCCCGCTAATTTCATCAGCTTTTGGACGCCCAATTTTAGGTAGACGTTGGCGCGCATAAGTTGTTAAACTCTCCAAATACTGTCTTTGCGCTTCAGCATATATCATATCAAAAACCAATGATGATTTTCCCGCTCCGGACAAACCAGTAAACACCACTAACTGGTTACGGGGAATATCAACATCAATATGTTTTAGATTGTGTTCATGGGCATTTCGCACTCTTATTATCATATGACTGGGCATTATAAACTATGCCCGTACGTCATACGCAAATCAGGAGAGTTATAAAGTGAGATTTAACTGTCATTACGAACCCCCGCAATGCGGGGTTATAACCACGCTTAGCGGGGGAAGTTATAATCCCGAGCTTTTTCGAGGGGTTATAATTCCGAGTGTTAATCGAGGAACAATCCCGTTAATATAAATAAAATCCTATTGGTAATGGGATTGCCACGTCATCCCGCTTAAGCGGGATTCCTCGCAATGACATTGTCTGGTACAAGTTTATCAAGAAGTCTGAATAAAGTATAATAACCTTATGTTATTAACTAAAGCATTTGCGGAAATTTGCGATACCACGAAAAAAACCATAATTTATTACGATCGAATTGGAATTCTTAAACCACAAGTTCGAAAAAATAACTTTCGTTATTACCAACCCAAACAAGCATTAATTTTTCAAAAAATTACACTTTTAAAAAGCTTCAATCTCACACTTAAAGAAATTAAGCTTTATATCAGGCGTAATGACTTACTTATAAATTTATTTGCCAATCAGGTCAAAACCTTAGAACAACAAAAAAATATTCTTGAAAAACGGATTAATAAAGCCAAAGAATTTTCTAACTCTTTAAAAAATCAGAATTTATTGGTTACTCCTAAAATAAAAACTATTAATCTCTACTGGATTTATGCTTTAAAAAAACAAGGCCGTTATGTTGATATTGCCTCTCATCAACGTGAGGTTTTTCAACTAGCTGAAGATAAATATTATCATTTTCCTGGAATCACCATCTTTCATAATCATGGATATTCGCCTCATGACTCAAAAATGACAACCGGAGTTTATCTTGGAGATACCCAACCTCAACCAAAACCAAAATTGCAAATTATCACTGTTCCTGAACATAAAACTGTAAGTTATATTCATATTGGCTCATACTCTTATATGTCTTATGTCTGGCAGTTTGTTGATCAATATGTAATTGAACATAAATTAAAGTGCCATCCTGACCTTGATTGCCGGGAAATCTATTGGCGAGGAAGTCTGGCTGAAAAAAATGAAGAAAATCTAGTCACAGAATTACAGGTTCCAATTCTATAAACTTAATTAATTTCTAATTATTCTAATTGACCTAATTTCTAAATAAATCCCAATTTCCAATAAAAACTTGGTTATTGGACATTGATTAGATTAATTAGAAATTAGAATAATTAGGTCAATTTACTTTCCATATATTATTCTTGCTTATTTCCGTCTCATCACCCTAAACGCTCCATAAATTCCAAACAAAACTGGAAGAAGTAGTATGTTTCCGTATTTAAAAACATCTTTAGAACTGTCTGATAATTCCGGTAGTGGATAAAAACCCACGGCGCGGGAGCGAATTCCAGACAGCGCTCCACCGGCAGCCAAACCATTAACGATATTTAAAACCAACTCTAAATTATCACTTGATTGGCTCAAATAACGATCCAACACAAAACGGGATGAAGGAATCACAACCAATTGTCCATTACTTTTACTTTTTGCCTCCATCCCAACTAAATATTCTTTAAGATCATTTGCTTGCGGTTCAGGAATGCTTTGGGGATTTAAAACAAAGTTGTCTTTTTGTTCCCATGATTTGTTGCTGGTTTTTATTAATTCATTAATTTCCCAACCTGATTTTTTTGACGCTTGAACTGACGCACTCCAAGGAAATGTCAGTTGGCGGATGTTGGTAAAATAACCGGTTTTATTGTTGAACATATTTGCCTTCACCCAAAAAGGATATGGTGAAAAAAACTGCATTGTTTCATTGCCAAAATTAACTAACTCAGCCGTTGTTGATAAAAGAAGATTTTTTTGTAAGTTTATTCCGTAATAATCCATGAGAGAAAATAAATTATGTTCTGCTGGTGCTGTCGTCAAACTATCATTCACCCATACTCCATCAACAAATACCAAAACTTTTCCGTTATTTTTTATGTAATTTTTTATTGTATTAATTTCCAAGTCCGTATATTTTTTACTTCCAGTGTCAAATACTAATAATGTTTTTATGTCTTTTGCGATTTCACTGCTACTGGCCGAGTCTGATGAAATCGTGACCGGCTCAATAAGAAACTGTTGACCAAGCACTTTATCCAAACTCGCTAAGGGATTTGTTTGAGGATCTGCTGCTGTGTCGTAACCAATGACTCCAATTTTTTCCTGCTCTTTCCGACTAATCTTATAGATTGCCGAGGTAATACTATATTCCAAACTTCCAATATCAGTAGCCTGAGGAATAACTTCTTTTTTATCTCCGTAAGTAATCAATATTCCAAAATAAACCGAAGAAACTGCATATTTATCTTTTTCCATTTGTTGAAATGGAAGCTCTGGAATTCCCAGTTCCTGAACTTCCGTCTGTGTCTTCTCATCTTTTTTTGGATCAACAATACGTACAACAATTTTTCCCCTACTATCTTTTCCATATTCGCTTAATAAATCAGTCACTTCTGTTTTTAATGGCAATAATCGCGGAGGAAGAGTTGATGAATTAAAAAATTTAATATTAACAATATCATCTATTTTGCTAATAATTTTTTTTGTTGAAGTTGACAGCGTATAAGCTTTTCCTTCTGATAAGTCTAATCGTAGTGGAACTTGCGCAATTAAAAGATTTAAGATAATAAGAACTGCAAATACTAATCCATAAATAAATTTACTCGTTAGCTTTTCCAAACGTAGTATTTTTAAAAGATTTATTTTTTGCCAGTTGATTTTCATGTTATGCGCGTTTTTCCAAATTTACAACTGTCAAAAATAGAAAAGTTATTGTCATGGAAATAAAATAGAAAACCGATCTAAAATCAATCAAACCTTTTGTAAAGTTTTGTAAATGATAAAGTGGAGTAAAGATTGTCATTCCCTCTTGAATTGTTCTTGGAAATACAGTTGCAAAAAAATCCGTCCCCATCACCAACAATACAAAGATCGTGATCACCGATCCTAAAAAAGCTGCGATCTGATTTTTTGTCAGGCTGGAAAAAAACATTGATAAACTAATTAATGTCATACTTAAAAAAATTGCTCCTAAATAACCAACAAGAATCTCCGGGTAATATATTTTGCTCAACATTGACAATGAAACTGTCAGTCCAATTGTTAACAAAAGACCAATTCCCATCAAAATCATTAATGCCATAAATTTCGCAATCACGATTTGAGTTTCGGAAATGGGAAGAGTTAATAGCACTTCAATGGTATTGCTCCTTTTTTCTTCTGCAAACGAACGCATTGCTAAAGCAGGAATAAAAATCATAAGTAACCATGGCAAAACGCCAAAAAACGGACGCAGTGATGCTGATCCAATCACAAAAATATCTTTGATATATAAAAAGTTTGCAAACACAGCAAAAAGAATCAATACAATATATCCCACCGGATTGTTTAAATAATAATTAAGCTCTTTTCTGAATAATTTAAACATATCTAAGTACTAATTTCTAATTAACCTAATTTCTAAACAAATCCCAAACCTCAATTAATCAATTAATAATTGGTTATTGGAACTTATTTAGATCAATTAGAATAGTTAGGTTAATTTTTAACAAGTTTTTTAAATAATTTCTCCACTGCTCCTTTTCCTTTTGGTTTTTTTCCATCATACACCATTTTCCCATGATCGATTATGATCAGTCGATTAGCCACATCTTCAACCTCGGATAAAATATGAGTTGAGAAAATAATAGTTTTATCTTTTGCAGTTTTTTTAATTAGCTCACGGATTTTTTCTTGTTCAATTGGATCGAGACCTGAAGTTGGTTCATCAAGAACAAGAATTTTTGGATTACCTAAAAGCGCTGCTGCCAAACCAACTCGTTGCTTATAACCACGTGATAAAGCTTCAATTTTTTTATCAATTACTTCAGACAAATTTACTTGTTTAATGATTAAGTCCATATTATCAGCTTGTTTAATCGTCGTAATAAATTCCAAATATTCCCATACCGTCATTTCTAAATATAGTGGGTTATTTTCAGGCAGATAGCCAATGTTTTTTAATACTGCAATTCGATTTTCAATAGGATTAACGTCAGAAATTTTGATTGTACCCGCAGTTGGTGTTAAATATCCCAATAATAAACGCATGGTTGTGGTTTTACCTGCACCATTAGCACCAAGAAGTCCGATGATTTCACCGGTTTTTGCTTGAAAATTAAGACTATCAACAACAATCAGTCCGCCAGCTGGCGGACCAAATTTTTTTGTTAATTCAGTAACAGAAATCATAGAACTAATTTATAGCAAATATCAGTGT
>Ga0210054_1002385_pt1 | contig 14799 bp, 12 predicted proteins | sample CryGeymeta201516_FD_185470 | JGI IMG/M metagenome (GOLD analysis project Ga0210054, IMG submission 185470) | Groundwater microbial communities from Crystal Geyser aquifers in Utah, USA - Crystal Geyser metaG 2015-16 (SPAdes) (version 2) | ecosystem: Environmental > Aquatic > Deep subsurface >... | reverse complement strand
TTTCTTCATTTTCTCCGACATTTGAATATCCGAGTTTAAATCGTACTATGTAGTATGGAAACCTTCTTTAGCTATTTTTTTTGCTGCTTCTTCTGCTAGTTTAAATCGTACTATGTAGTATGGAAACTGTTCTCCCTCTTTTTTTTAATATATAACAAACATAGTTTAAATCGTACTATGTAGTATGGAAACTATTATATGCTTTTCATTATTTTTTTAATTATTTCGTTTAAATCGTACTATGTAGTATGGAAACTCCACACCAGCGAGCAGGTAAGACGAAGTGAATAAAGTTTAAATCGTACTATGTAGTATGGAAACAAAAAATCAGAGGATTTGTTCCGTCAACTTTTGAAATTGTTTAAATCGTACTATGTAGTATGGAAACTCCCTACGGCTATCGGGATTAGTCGGCCTGCGTGGAAAGTTTAAATCGTACTATGTAGTATGGAAACCCACAATGTCTCCCCGTGAATTTTCTCCCCATTCTGCGTTTAAATCGTACTATGTAGTATGGAAACTCATACTGGGACTTCAATATTGAAATATCAGTCTCCAAGTTTAAATCGTACTATGTAGTATGGAAACGCGTCATGGGTAGAATTTTTTTTGCATGTAAAAGGAGGTTTAAATCGTACTATGTAGTATGGAAACTGTATAAGATAATTTATAGAGGGGAGAACATAGCAACGTTTAAATCGTACTATGTAGTATGGAAACTTATTTTCGGATTTTTTGCGATGAAGCGTGCGAGTGCGGTTTAAATCGTACTATGTAGTATGGAAACTTCGTGTTAAGGATAACTACGCACTTTTTGAAAATACAGTTTAAATCGTACTATGTAGTATGGAAACGATATATACTTCCGTCATATTTTGTCGGGCAAACTGGTTTAAATCGTACTATGTAGTATGGAAACTACTTTCCCCTCAGGGAGCAGTATAGAAGAAAAAGAAGGTTTAAATCGTACTATGTAGTATGGAAACTTTCAAGGAAGGTACATCAATCAGGTTGAAGTTAGGGTTTAAATCGTACTATGTAGTATGGAAACCCACCCCTCAATGTTGTTCTTTTTCTATTTTTCTGAGTTTAAATCGTACTATGTAGTATGGAAACTTATCGATAAGGATAACTACTCACATCTCGAAAATACAGTTTAAATCGTACTATGTAGTATGGAAACGCAATTACATATGGTGTGCCTGTTCCAATTGTTTTAGGTTTAAATCGTACTATGTAGTATGGAAACTTTTTTTCCACTTTGCAGACAATAGTGCGACTGTTTGTTTAAATCGTACTATGTAGTATGGAAACTTATACGGCATAAAAAGAATAATTCCTTTCGCGATCGTTTAAATCGTACTATGTAGTATGGAAACCTGGCGGGTCAATGATTTGAAATGCCCCAATTGCTTGTTTAAATCGTACTATGTAGTATGGAAACTTCGCTCTTCTCGTCGTCGTTTTTCTTCCGCTTTTCTGTTTAAATCGTACTATGTAGTATGGAAACTCCGTTTTCTGTTGGCCTTTTCCAACACTTCGGCTAGTTTAAATCGTACTATGTAGTATGGAAACTTTTTTCAGAAATCAATCGGGAAAGGCTCTGAGACAGTTTAAATCGTACTATGTAGTATGGAAACCTTCCTCTACTTGTTTTTTTTCCTGCGTGGGAACTGTTTAAATCGTACTATGTAGTATGGAAACCCACAATGTCCCCCCGTGAATTTTCTCCCCATTCCGGTTTAAATCGTACTATGTAGTATGGAAACCCACAATGTCCCCCCGTGAATTTTCTCCCCATTCCGGTTTAAATCGTACTATGTAGTATGGAAACCCACAATGTCCCCCCGTGAATTTTCTCCCCATTCCGGTTTAAATCGTACTATGTAGTATGGAAACTACTCAGCGAGTGATGTTCTGGGTGAGGATGTGAAAGTTTAAATCGTACTATGTAGTATGGAAACTGCCCCCTATATCTTCGATACGCCGACAGAGTGTTTCGTTTAAATCGTACTATGTAGTATGGAAACTGCGGCATTTCTGCTACCTTCGTTTTTTGCAAGGGTGGTTTAAATCGTACTATGTAGTATGGAAACAAAAAAAAATAAAAAAGCAAATATTAAATATATAACGTTTAAATCGTACTATGTAGTATGGAAACCAACACGTCGGATGACATCACAAGAGTGCTTCGGACAGTTTAAATCGTACTATGTAGTATGGAAACGCGACGAAGCGTGCAAGGGCTGTGCCTATTCCTACTACAAGTTTAAATCGTACTATGTAGTATGGAAACCAACACGTCGGATGACATCACAAGAGTGCTTCGGACGTTTAAATCGTACTATGTAGTATGGAAACTATATTTGTATTTTTTCTCGGCGACATCTACAATTTTGTTTAAATCGTACTATGTAGTATGGAAACTTTTTTTTGGTTACTTTTTTTTTCAAAAAAAAGTAACGTTTAAATCGTACTATGTAGTATGGAAACTTCCGACTACTATCGGAATTACTCGACCCGCATGAAGTTTAAATCGTACTATGTAGTATGGAAACCAACCACAACAAAGGCGAGTGTTGAAGCAGACGGAAGTTTAAATCGTACTATGTAGTATGGAAACTTATTTTTTGAATGTCTATGTCGTCTTCTTTTTTCTTGTTTAAATCGTACTATGTAGTATGGAAACTTGTTTGTTACCCTTATGTTTATCTTAAAGTTTGGCAGTTTAAATCGTACTATGTAGTATGGAAACTTTGAACGAGGCACCCGAATATCAAATATCTGCGGTGTTTAAATCGTACTATGTAGTATGGAAACTTATGTTTATATTATGTTACTATTATGTTGATGTTGTTTAAATCGTACTATGTAGTATGGAAACCTTTTTTTCAGAGTTCAACACTTTTCTCGTCGCAAAGTTTAAATCGTACTATGTAGTATGGAAACTGGAAAATACACCCACGACCGATTGTGCTTCTTTCGTTTAAATCGTACTATGTAGTATGGAAACTGGGGAAAAATCTACCTTCAACCCCGTGTCCTTTTGGTTTAAATCGTACTATGTAGTATGGAAACATTAAAGGTGTATCACCTCCACTCAATTTTTTGTTTTGTTTAAATCGTACTATGTAGTATGGAAACCTGGTGTAGTTCCGCCATAACGAAGCCCCGCACTTCGTTTAAATCGTACTATGTAGTATGGAAACATAATATATTAATAAAATATAATTTATAAACATAGAAAGTTTAAATCGTACTATGTAGTATGGAAACTAAAAAGAACATACACAAGGGCAAGGGGAGGGATATCGTTTAAATCGTACTATGTAGTATGGAAACTAACATTTCCGACTACGACCCTGCTTCTCTCACTTTTGTTTAAATCGTACTATGTAGTATGGAAACTCTGGATATTCGAATGTCGGAGAAAATGAAGAAAGCAGTTTAAATCGTACTATGTAGTATGGAAACTGAAATGGAAAAAAATAACAAATAGTCAATATATTCAGTTTAAATCGTACTATGTAGTATGGAAACTCACCATAATAAATATGATAAAAATAAAATAAAACAGTTTAAATCGTACTATGTAGTATGGAAACCGGGATGGTCGGAGCCAGAGAAAAAAGCAGCGGATGACGTTTAAATCGTACTATGTAGTATGGAAACATGATATCCTAATGATATCCTAATAACCTCATAGTAGTTTAAATCGTACTATGTAGTATGGAAACTTTGTATTGTTCTTTCCATGGCGGTTGGGGCTAAAACGTTTAAATCGTACTATGTAGTATGGAAACGTATTCCTTTCATCATCTTCATCATCATCTTCCTCTGTTTAAATCGTACTATGTAGTATGGAAACCCCTATCACTCGAAGCAATATCCTCTGCGATTCAATGTTTAAATCGTACTATGTAGTATGGAAACTTGGGCGACTTACCCCCTTGAATTTTCCGTCTATAGAGTTTAAATCGTACTATGTAGTATGGAAACCAAGAGAGTAATAAGAATAAAACATCGGGTCATCAAAGTTTAAATCGTACTATGTAGTATGGAAACTTTTTCCTTTGCATTGTTCTATTTTGTGGTTTTTCTTGTTTAAATCGTACTATGTAGTATGGAAACCATCATCTCCTTCCTCTTCATCATCACCTTCCTCTTCGTTTAAATCGTACTATGTAGTATGGAAACGTGCCTCCAAACCGTCTGCCCACTTTGTGTCAAACGTTTAAATCGTACTATGTAGTATGGAAACTACTTCATACGGCCATCAAGTGGAGGAGGGCACTAAGTTTAAATCGTACTATGTAGTATGGAAACTATGCGTCCGCAACTTTCAAGCATACATGCAAAATCAAGTTTAAATCGTACTATGTAGTATGGAAACTCATCCTTTCCATCGGAGATAGCGTGGTTTCTTGTTCGGTTTAAATCGTACTATGTAGTATGGAAACCCTTTGAAATTCTATTTTTGATATTCTCAATATCAGTTTAAATCGTACTATGTAGTATGGAAACTTTGGCCCGTCGAGAGCATAGCAATAAAAAAAGGTCGGTTTAAATCGTACTATGTAGTATGGAAACCTATACTCAGCGGATGATATCATAGGCTCAAATGCGGTTTAAATCGTACTATGTAGTATGGAAACTGGCTTTTCAAAGAGTACTATTTTTGTCCCAGCAAGGTTTAAATCGTACTATGTAGTATGGAAACATATAAACCTCACGACAATTCTTCTTTTTTCGGTGAGTTTAAATCGTACTATGTAGTATGGAAACTGTTTGTGGATAATTTGGAAGGGGAAGCGAACACAGAAGTTTAAATCGTACTATGTAGTATGGAAACTTATCTGTTTTTTCCGTCGGGTGATGAAAAAAAAGAGTTTAAATCGTACTATGTAGTATGGAAACATGATATCAAAAAAGTGTTTAACCCAGGAAAAAATGAGTTTAAATCGTACTATGTAGTATGGAAACTTTGCGAGAAGACCCATCATGCCAAATATATGCCATGTTTAAATCGTACTATGTAGTATGGAAACCGCAAACTATGAGGTTTTTCACACACTAATCTTTGACGTTTAAATCGTACTATGTAGTATGGAAACCATTTTGAAGGGCTTTTTGTGTCTCCGTTTGATAGAGTTTAAATCGTACTATGTAGTATGGAAACGCAGTAAATCTACTCTATACCGCAACAGAAATCTTAAGTTTAAATCGTACTATGTAGTATGGAAACTCTATTATATCTTTGACTAGCCTTCTAGCCTCCTGCGTTTAAATCGTACTATGTAGTATGGAAACTTCCTTTTCTTCTTGCCTTTTCAAACATCGATCGTTTAAATCGTACTATGTAGTATGGAAACTTTTTTTCTTGATTTCAATTATCTCTTTTTCATCTAGTTTAAATCGTACTATGTAGTATGGAAACTATTCATGTATTTCATTGTCGAAAATATTGTGTGGTTGTTTAAATCGTACTATGTAGTATGGAAACTAAGTTACTTAAGTCCAAATTACACGATTTTATTTAGTTTAAATCGTACTATGTAGTATGGAAACGTAATCTAATTTATATATATCTTTATATTAAATATAGTTTAAATCGTACTATGTAGTATGGAAACAAATATTTCTATTAGCGGGTGGAAGTTTCGGCGTGCTGTTTAAATCGTACTATGTAGTATGGAAACGTATTTCCGTTGAGGTATATGCGATAGATATAGATGGTTTAAATCGTACTATGTAGTATGGAAACTCAGAGGCTTGTTATGCAAAAAATAGCCCGCTAGCAGGGTTTAAATCGTACTATGTAGTATGGAAACTCATTTCACTAGCTGTATTTTCACGCCATACTCCTAGTTTAAATCGTACTATGTAGTATGGAAACTTTTATCCCATTGTTCATTTGCTTTTTTCTTATCATCGTTTAAATCGTACTATGTAGTATGGAAACTAATTTTTTCAGATACCAGTTGGGAAAGGCGTTGCGACGTTTAAATCGTACTATGTAGTATGGAAACTGAAAACGCTGTAAACAGAGAAAATGCACGAAAAAAAGGTTTAAATCGTACTATGTAGTATGGAAACAGCACAAAGGTATCTGATTTACTGATGGCGGTATTCAGGTTTAAATCGTACTATGTAGTATGGAAACTCTTTGCTTCGGTTTTAGCACCAGCCGTTTTGGCTGCGTTTAAATCGTACTATGTAGTATGGAAACTATCATTTGACCATGCTCATCACCTCCACAATGCTGTTTAAATCGTACTATGTAGTATGGAAACCCTTGAGGAAGACCCGAGCGTCAAAATATATTCACAGGTTTAAATCGTACTATGTAGTATGGAAACTGGCTCTGCAGGATTTGACCGAAGATGGGCAGACGGCTGTTTAAATCGTACTATGTAGTATGGAAACCATATTGCTTTGAGTATAGTCCGTCAATATATATTTGTTTAAATCGTACTATGTAGTATGGAAACATGAAAGGACGTAACGTTCTCTTCGATAGTATGCGAGTTTAAATCGTACTATGTAGTATGGAAACAAAACCGACCCAGAATGCCAAATATCCGCCATAGAGGGTTTAAATCGTACTATGTAGTATGGAAACTTTCCCCGACATCATTTTCCTCGGGGCAATAAAAAAGTTTAAATCGTACTATGTAGTATGGAAACCACAAGTAGGTTGTGAAGATACAATGTCTTCACGAAGAGGTTTAAATCGTACTATGTAGTATGGAAACCCACTATCGGAATTACTCTACCCGCATGAAAAATGAGGTTTAAATCGTACTATGTAGTATGGAAACGGTTTAACGGCGCTCTTTCACGGATATAATCAAATCGTTTAAATCGTACTATGTAGTATGGAAACTCGGATTTTGAAGAATATTTGACGCCCCGAGTATGCCGTTTAAATCGTACTATGTAGTATGGAAACTGATTATGGTTTTATAATTTTTCACTTTCGGATAAGCGGTTTAAATCGTACTATGTAGTATGGAAACCCAATTATCTTCGGATTTTTTGCTACAAACCTGAAAGTTTAAATCGTACTATGTAGTATGGAAACATAGAACATAGGCCACACTGAATACCGACATCAGTAAGTTTAAATCGTACTATGTAGTATGGAAACTTATCTTTTGTATGTCAACATCGTCTTCTTTTTTTCGGTTTAAATCGTACTATGTAGTATGGAAACTTTTTTTTTTTATTTCTATGATTTCTTTTTCATCTAGTTTAAATCGTACTATGTAGTATGGAAACTGTCAGACGAAGAAATTGAAGCACTCTCGGAAGAGAGTTTAAATCGTACTATGTAGTATGGAAACAAAAACGATAGAATTTTCTCTTCGATGTCTCGATGGTTTAAATCGTACTATGTAGTATGGAAACCCCAGTCTTCCACTCTTTTTCTTGCCACCTCTCCTGTTTAAATCGTACTATGTAGTATGGAAACTTTGTATTGTTCTTTCCATAGCGGTTGGAGCCAAAACGTTTAAATCGTACTATGTAGTATGGAAACTCACCCTCTTTCTGGGCACCATATGCGGTTTCGACAGTTTAAATCGTACTATGTAGTATGGAAACTACTCCGCCTCTGTTTCTATCCGTTTTCTATTGGCCGTTTAAATCGTACTATGTAGTATGGAAACATGCTTTTTGTCGGCGCGCTTCTTCTAACACTCTGGTTTAAATCGTACTATGTAGTATGGAAACTAAAAAGGACCGCGAACATCATTTACTATTTTGTCGTTTAAATCGTACTATGTAGTATGGAAACTAAGTATGGTTTTATAATTTTTCACTTTCAGATAATCGTGTTTAAATCGTACTATGTAGTATGGAAACCCGAGTATTTTCGGATTTTTTGCTACGAACCTGAAAAGTTTAAATCGTACTATGTAGTATGGAAACTGTTCTCCCTCTTTTGTTTATAATACAAAATAACAAAGTTTAAATCGTACTATGTAGTATGGAAACTTTTTTTATCGAAAAGAATAAAGAAAAAAAAATAAAGTTTAAATCGTACTATGTAGTATGGAAACCAAATTGTCCACAGTATCTTAGTGGTGGTCAAGATAGTTTAAATCGTACTATGTAGTATGGAAACTCAAAAACGCATTAGCTGGAAAAAAAATAATCGATATGTTTAAATCGTACTATGTAGTATGGAAACTATGTTTTCGCCACATTATCACAGGTCGGCGGTGCGATGTTTAAATCGTACTATGTAGTATGGAAACTTCCTACGGCTATTGGGATAATTCGGCCTGCATGAAGTTTAAATCGTACTATGTAGTATGGAAACTATGTTTAAGCGCGGATAAAGCATTTAATTTATCTGGTTTAAATCGTACTATGTAGTATGGAAACTTTTTTATGCCCCAAGTTTCAACCTAATTGATGTGCCTGTTTAAATCGTACTATGTAGTATGGAAACTGATAGTGATGTGGTTTACAGCGAAGACGAATACGAAGTTTAAATCGTACTATGTAGTATGGAAACGAAAAATCAACGGGTTTGTGCCGTCTACTTTTGAAAGTTTAAATCGTACTATGTAGTATGGAAACTATCATTTTACCATGCTCATCACACCTTATTTTATATGTTTAAATCGTACTATGTAGTATGGAAACTTACGACAATAACATAATTATTGGCAAGTAAATTTCAGTTTAAATCGTACTATGTAGTATGGAAACTTTATTTTTTCACGGAGGAGCCGAAAAATATGCATGGTTTAAATCGTACTATGTAGTATGGAAACATAGTAGCAGGAATTGGCACGGCACTTTTCAGGTTTGGTTTAAATCGTACTATGTAGTATGGAAACTAAAATTAAACCGCCCGATTCTCGCCACTGCCATATTGTTTAAATCGTACTATGTAGTATGGAAACTATTTAGATTTATATTATATATTGTTTTCGCTATGTGTTTAAATCGTACTATGTAGTATGGAAACTCTTCTATTCCTCGACGAATATCTGCCCAAGACGGCAGTTTAAATCGTACTATGTAGTATGGAAACTTTTTTTCATCGAACGAAGCAAAATATATTTTTTGGTTTAAATCGTACTATGTAGTATGGAAACTAAGAGGTGTTATAAGTATTGGTGTTAAACGGAATTGTTTAAATCGTACTATGTAGTATGGAAACTGTTTTTCATCGTTGCTTTGTTTTATTTTATTTTTAGTTTAAATCGTACTATGTAGTATGGAAACTGGAAAAAGGACACGGAGAGGGACACGGGGTTAAAGGGTTTAAATCGTACTATGTAGTATGGAAACTTTTTTTCTTTATCTCGATTATTTCTTTCTCGTCTACAGGTTTAAATCGTACTATGTAGTATGGAAACCCTCTTCATTTTTTACATTCTCTACTATTGAAGGAGTTTAAATCGTACTATGTAGTATGGAAACTATCATTTTACCATGCTCATTGCCCCTCATTTTATGTCGTTTAAATCGTACTATGTAGTATGGAAACAATCATGACCTGGTGTGTCGTCTGCTGTATAAAGATGTTTAAATCGTACTATGTAGTATGGAAACTTGCTTTTATGGAGATTTGTCAATATCAAGGAAAAGGTTTAAATCGTACTATGTAGTATGGAAACCCGATGCAGTCAGGTGTGCGAACTATACATACAATAGTTTAAATCGTACTATGTAGTATGGAAACCATAAAAATAAACAATGTTATCGGTGTCAGGCAGTTAGTTTAAATCGTACTATGTAGTATGGAAACAACTATGCTGTGAGCGTAAAATGACGCAATAACACAAAGTTTAAATCGTACTATGTAGTATGGAAACCCGCTATTGCCCCAGCTATTAATATATTTTTATAAGGTTTAAATCGTACTATGTAGTATGGAAACATGTATATTTTTCTTTCGTCTCGCTATGCTCTCCGTTTAAATCGTACTATGTAGTATGGAAACTCTCATAGAAGACCCAAACTGTCAGGTGTATGCAAAGTTTAAATCGTACTATGTAGTATGGAAACTGTCCAATACATCTTCTTCAATGCGCACACATAATTCTTGTTTAAATCGTACTATGTAGTATGGAAACTATATAATCATAAACTACATAAACAAAACAACAATGGTTTAAATCGTACTATGTAGTATGGAAACGAAAAAACATCATAACTGATGACGAAAGAAAAGAAAGTTTAAATCGTACTATGTAGTATGGAAACCCTCGACGAGGACCCGACGTACGAAATATCAGCGGGTTTAAATCGTACTATGTAGTATGGAAACTATCGTTTATTTGCTTCAAGATCTTCCTACCGAGCAGTTTAAATCGTACTATGTAGTATGGAAACCCCGCTGGAAGCGTATAGGTAGTAGCGTCTGATGGGAGTTTAAATCGTACTATGTAGTATGGAAACGACATTATATCAGTATTCATACTTATATGGGGGTTCGGTTTAAATCGTACTATGTAGTATGGAAACTGTCAACACATTGAAGACCTTTCGAACCTTGAGGAAAGTTTAAATCGTACTATGTAGTATGGAAACTGTTTGTAGGTAATTAGGGGGGAAGCGAACATAGAAACAGTTTAAATCGTACTATGTAGTATGGAAACTTTAAACCAGGAACTCAAAGTCCACAGGCAATTATGTTTAAATCGTACTATGTAGTATGGAAACCAAGTATGAAATGCATATCGATGTTATCCAAATTCAAGTTTAAATCGTACTATGTAGTATGGAAACCTGAGCACAGTCGGAAAATATATTACAAATTTGTATAGTTTAAATCGTACTATGTAGTATGGAAACACAGATATAAGGAAAGACCCGCGTTTCATTGCGAACGCGTTTAAATCGTACTATGTAGTATGGAAACTTTGAGGTCTATACACTGTTCGAAAATCTTAGCACAGTGTTTAAATCGTACTATGTAGTATGGAAACTTATTTTCTGGACATCCACATCGTCTTCTTTTTTCTGTTTAAATCGTACTATGTAGTATGGAAACTTACAGAAATACTCCATTAATTGGATATAAATACTGTTTAAATCGTACTATGTAGTATGGAAACGTGGATTTTGGAGAATATTTGACGCTCCGAATATGCCCGTTTAAATCGTACTATGTAGTATGGAAACTTTTTTTTTTTATTTCTATTATCTCTTTTTCATCAAGTTTAAATCGTACTATGTAGTATGGAAACTGTATTTCATTTTGTGTTATGTTTAGATTTATATTTTGTTTAAATCGTACTATGTAGTATGGAAACGTGAGAATGTGGCGGAAATATGTATCAGCCGACCCCACAGTTTAAATCGTACTATGTAGTATGGAAACTGTTTTCCATTTTAGGCTATGTTTAGATTTATATTGTTTAAATCGTACTATGTAGTATGGAAACCTCACTTTTTGAAAATACGCTTTCACCGACCAGTATAATGTTTAAATCGTACTATGTAGTATGGAAACTTTTCGTTTTTCTCTTGCAAAGCTTGTTGACTGTATTGTTTAAATCGTACTATGTAGTATGGAAACTGCAGAGGCGCTTAAAAAATCACGCCGTACAGAATTGTTTAAATCGTACTATGTAGTATGGAAACTTTTTCGAAATATACTTAAAATGAATATATCGGCTAGTTTAAATCGTACTATGTAGTATGGAAACTCCGTTGCAACCCTTTGAGTTTCCGCTTTGCAGAAAAAGTTTAAATCGTACTATGTAGTATGGAAACTCAATCTAATTTATATATATCTTTATATTGAATATGTTTAAATCGTACTATGTAGTATGGAAACCCTGCGGGGAGCGTATAGGTAGTAGCGTCTGACGGGAGGTTTAAATCGTACTATGTAGTATGGAAACTTGTTACCGCTATCGGAATTATTCGCCCAGCATGAAGTTTAAATCGTACTATGTAGTATGGAAACGGAGATCATTTATTATTTTATTATATGTGTCTCCTATTGTTTAAATCGTACTATGTAGTATGGAAACAAATTACCCCGAAATCAAACTTAAGGTATTTTACTAGTTTAAATCGTACTATGTAGTATGGAAACCACAACACCTCGGCTTTTTGACCCTCATCAGGGCACAGTTTAAATCGTACTATGTAGTATGGAAACCTTCTGATCAATTTGAAAACTTCGTCGTGAACTTTTGTTTAAATCGTACTATGTAGTATGGAAACTCTCTTATTATGTCTCGGCCAGTTTCCTGAAGCTTCTGAGTTTAAATCGTACTATGTAGTATGGAAACTTTCGTACATATATACTCCATGGATGGTCCTTGCGGTGTTTAAATCGTACTATGTAGTATGGAAACAAAAAATGGAGTATATCATCGGTGAGGGTACGCCGAGGGTTTAAATCGTACTATGTAGTATGGAAACTACGGATATAGCCTTCTATTACGACAATAACATAATTGTTTAAATCGTACTATGTAGTATGGAAACTATATAATTATAAACTACATAAACAAAACAACAATGGTTTAAATCGTACTATGTAGTATGGAAACTGTATTTCGTACGGATGTAATTTGCGGCTTGACTACCAGTTTAAATCGTACTATGTAGTATGGAAACAACATTTTATATAGTTATTATTAAGATACTATTACGGTTTAAATCGTACTATGTAGTATGGAAACTTAGCGGGATATTTTCTGAAAAGCAAGCCCCTGATGACGTTTAAATCGTACTATGTAGTATGGAAACAAAACGAGAAGTTTTTCTTTCTCTTCTGGCGAAATCGTTTAAATCGTACTATGTAGTATGGAAACGAAATAGCGGAACAATATATCGAGACTTCGAAAAGGTTTAAATCGTACTATGTAGTATGGAAACGAAGAAGAAGAATATACGCAAATGGAAAACGAGATGGTGTTTAAATCGTACTATGTAGTATGGAAACTCCAAAATGAAAACGATATCGGGCGAAGTATCGAGGTTTAAATCGTACTATGTAGTATGGAAACAACAAAGACAATACACAGAATTATGTCCTAATATGGTTTAAATCGTACTATGTAGTATGGAAACTAAACATAGATAAAACAATGAATAACATAGAAAAATAGTTTAAATCGTACTATGTAGTATGGAAACGATATATAATAATTAAACGACTTAAACGAAATACTTAAAGTTTAAATCGTACTATGTAGTATGGAAACTCCTGGATAAAATTTAACAGTTTCCATACTACATAGTGTTTAAATCGTACTATGTAGTATGGAAACAAAATTGTTTCAATCAAATTCATGCGTTTTTCATATTCGTTTAAATCGTACTATGTAGTATGGAAACCAACATCGGGCGTTGGGTCGTGTGTCTCATCTCCAAGTTTAAATCGTACTATGTAGTATGGAAACCACAAAATTTCATAATAACCGCAACCACATTAGGGGGTGTTTAAATCGTACTATGTAGTATGGAAACTTGAAACGGAGTTCAAAGACATATCTTCAAGGTATAGTTTAAATCGTACTATGTAGTATGGAAACGGGTATCCCCAACTTTTTTGGTCCTGAGCTCAATCTCGAGTTTAAATCGTACTATGTAGTATGGAAACGAGAATAGTTTGAAAACTCCAAGCCCAGCTTCATACAGTTTAAATCGTACTATGTAGTATGGAAACAATTTATGCGTATACTGCTACTACTGCTTTTTGCGGTTTAAATCGTACTATGTAGTATGGAAACCCCGTGCGAATATTTTTGATACGCGCAAGGACGCTCGCGTTTAAATCGTACTATGTAGTATGGAAACAAAAAAATATTACTGCCGATTTCAAAGCAGTTCAACTGTTTAAATCGTACTATGTAGTATGGAAACCCCAGTCGTATTTGCATCAACTAATGCATATATCGGTTTAAATCGTACTATGTAGTATGGAAACCTATCTGTCATCTGTATCATAATTATCAAATATTTTGTTTAAATCGTACTATGTAGTATGGAAACTGCCAGCGCATCGAAGAACACGGAAATATAGAGGTGAGTTTAAATCGTACTATGTAGTATGGAAACTCGGGTGGTAGGTGCGAGAGTGTGAGGGACTGCTTCGTTTAAATCGTACTATGTAGTATGGAAACAAACTGTCACTGCTTATTTTGTCCTTATATTTCCCAGTTTAAATCGTACTATGTAGTATGGAAACTATGTAATGAAGTACGTGACGAAGGAATTTGCGAACAGTTTAAATCGTACTATGTAGTATGGAAACCACACTATAGGACATAATTCTTTGTATAGTGTTTGCTGGTTTAAATCGTACTATGTAGTATGGAAACAATTTTTTCCCGCAAATTTAGTCGTGAAAAAATTGAAGTTTAAATCGTACTATGTAGTATGGAAACTGTTGCCTCCGAAAACGACAGCGGAACAAGAGCAAGTTTAAATCGTACTATGTAGTATGGAAACGTGAATGCATATTTTTTCTTCCCCTTCTTCTTCTTCTGTTTAAATCGTACTATGTAGTATGGAAACGTTCTGCTATCAAACGGCAGCTGTCGCCACGAAGGCGTTTAAATCGTACTATGTAGTATGGAAACTTCTTTTTCTGCTGCTATTGCTCTTATCGCCAGTGCGTTTAAATCGTACTATGTAGTATGGAAACTCTAATATTAACGCCTGCTTCCAAGCATTATAATCAGGTTTAAATCGTACTATGTAGTATGGAAACACGATAGTCAAAAAATTCCTGTCTTTTCTTTGATTTGTTCAAATCACACCATTTTAAATATCCCTAAAAGTTATAAACAATAGCAAAGTTATACAGCA
>Ga0210054_1002310_pt1 | contig 15112 bp, 12 predicted proteins | sample CryGeymeta201516_FD_185470 | JGI IMG/M metagenome (GOLD analysis project Ga0210054, IMG submission 185470) | Groundwater microbial communities from Crystal Geyser aquifers in Utah, USA - Crystal Geyser metaG 2015-16 (SPAdes) (version 2) | ecosystem: Environmental > Aquatic > Deep subsurface >... | reverse complement strand
CTTCCTTATATAGAAGACAAAGAAATAATAATGAGGATCAGAAACTACTATCAGCCCTACCTACTGAGCTACCAGCTAACTATCTGGAATCAGTAAATTTGTGTATTAAAAAAAGATGATCTAAAAGAAGTACAACACTCCATTATCAAAGGGACCCCGTTTGTTAATGATGATTGGGTGGGGGATATGGTTAAGAAGTATAATCTCGGTAGTACTATAAAGGGACTAGGTAGGTCTAAATTATATAAATATTAGAACACACACGTCCGAGAAATAACGGACGTATCCCCATTTTCCCCCAAGTGTTGCAATTAATTCTGGAACTAGGGGTTAGAATGGGCTAATTATTTAGCTAAATCCAATAATATTAAAAATTATTTAACCCCATGTGTAGGTTTAACAGAAGTGGCCTTTCAAAAGTGAATTTTCAAATAGTGTATTATCTCTGTGCATTTATTTTTTAGAAAAAACGAATACCGCCAAACGTAGAAAGGGGGACGCGCGAACGCATCCCCCTCAAATATTCGTTCGGCCTTAGTAGTGGCCGAACATGCTAGGTGGCACCAACGCCACCGAGGTGCCGTCGGCCGCGAGGCGGAACTCGATCGGCTCACCCTCAAGGTAGATCGTCGAGAGCACGACTCCGAGCGTGGTCACCTCGGCCGAAGCCGGGCAGTTGGCAACAAGCAACGCCTCAGCGCCGGTCATGTCGTTGGTGGAGATGGCGAGGGCTGAATTCACGGTCGTCTCGGCCACCTCGAGCGAGGGACAGAGAGTGACAATATCGGCCAGCGCCGACGTCGCCACAGTTGAAGCAAACAGTGCAATGAAGAACTTCATCGGACTTTCCTCCTGTTGATTCCGGTGATATTGCCTACAATAGCAGATAACAATATTTTGTCAACCTGCAGTCTCCTAGGTTCCAGGAATAATTGCAACATCTTATTCCCAACACCCTGTGCATAACCCAACAACCCTCAACCCCTTTTCACGTTATCATTAAGATAATATTATTAATCATATCTTTGTGCTATGAACCCAGATCTAGAAACTGCCATCAGCGGAGAAGATGAAGTCCTCTCACATCGACTACGGTGGTTGTTGTTGATTCTATTGACCAGTGTTTTGGTCTTAGTTGGTACCGTTTGGTATCTCACCCCGATCTCACTAATTACCGAGCAAGCTAAACGTGACCAGACCTTTGATAATCAATTTCAACAAATAGTTGAAGAATACAAAAATAGACCTTCTGAATTCACGCTTGTTCCGGATGCCCTAACCACTATCATCCTGCCTCCACCCCCAGATTCTGACGCCTCAGACTTAGTCAGCTATCAAGCGGTACAAAAAGAACTAACACCAGAAATGATTGCCAATATAAAAAATGACACCATATACAATGCTTTTTCCTTTAATGGTTTAAATTATGGTTACTTACTCAACTCAAACCCTTACCAAGATAATGGGAATATTTATCAACTCCATGACGAAATCCGTTTTTTGGTTTTAAAATTTAATAAACAATACCAACGTCCACCCCTCTCAAAGCGACTACCAAATGTCCAACACTACGGCACTGAACATCCCACCTTCACAGGAAATGATGAAATACTACCAATTTATCCTAGCATCCGAGCAGCCGAAGGTTTTGCCGTGGCAGAATTACTCACCCGACTGGATGACATTGATCATGCTGATTTCTATCAAGCGACGGCTGAAGCTTATGCCATGCGCGGTATTATGTATGGTTGGTACGGACAAAGTGATGTTGCAGCCGCTCGGTCATTAGTTGACCAATATTTTACCCAATTTGACAAATCTGTGGATATTTCCAGCTTTAACTCCACCTTTAATAATTTTTAACAACCGCACCCAAATAATTTTTATGAAAACCTTATTCACACCCTTGAAACACCCTAAAACGATTTTAATTGTGATTATTTTCTTTACGCTATTTTTAGTTTTTTCATTGCTTGCCCCAGCCCAGACAGCTCTGGGTAACAGAAATAATGACGAAGATTTTGAACCGAATACTGGACATGCTCCTGGATATGATGGGGGAGATGGAAACAGTGGAGGGAGAGATGCCTCTACATTACATGAATTGGTAGGAATACCACCAAATGGTGCTAGGTTTTTAGGTACTGTTAACGGTTATGATGTATACGGTAGTACAGGTAGTTTTGGTCTTCCAGAATTTACTACTCAACCTACTAATAGAGATAATGGTGGTGGTGGTGGATATACTACCAACCCAACCCCAACCGGAACAGTTTATGGAGAAATATTTTTTTATGGTCACCTTTACGCTGGTAGGAATAACATCTGTCCAGATGGTACGGCGTCATGGGAACCAGCTTGTAATTCTAGTTGTACAGCCCTGACAGGTTGGGCTTGTGATACTGTACCCCATACTGATCCTGTTACTATTGGTATCTATGTTGATGGTGTCTTGTATGACACTCTGCAGCCAACTATTAGAAACTCTAGAAATAATCATTGTGGGTCAAGTCTAGACAACCTAAATGACTATCGTTATCCAACCCCACTTGCCTGGAAAGATGGGGTACCCAGAACAGTTACAATAAGAGCCACTAGGCCATCAGATAATCTTAGTGTGAATTTGGTTCATGCACCTTGGAATGGCCCAACAAGTTTCCAGGTGACATGTCCCGTTCCGTTGTTACCAACCATCGACCTAACTGGTAGTTTAGGAACTGTTGCAGATCAAATCAAGGACGTTCCTTTTGCTGTTGATACTGTTATAAAAAACCAAGGCACCCTAGCAGCCACTTCCAGTATTAAAGTATATCTCCAGTTTGATTATGGGGATGACGGATGGCATCTCGACACCAATGGAGATTTTAGAATTATATCAACCGTTAATGCTTTGGGTATTGGTGACCAAGTCAACCACACTTTCCCTGACATCACTATCCCCAAGATTGGAGATTGGAAGGTGAGATTAATGGTAGACCCAGGATACTTGGTTGAACCCGGCACCTCTCTCTATCAGAGTAATAATAAAACCAGCTGGGTTAGTTTCTTTGTTAACAACCCACCATCAACTGCACCAGAATTGACTTTTTGGGCTGACCCACCTAGTGTGAGAAAAGGACCAACCGCAACCACCACTCTAACTTGGATAGGAAGAAATATCGTAGCTCACACCTGCACCGCCTCGCGTGCCTGGAACGGTAGTAAAAACAATAGTGGCAACCAAACAGTTCTAGTCGGCAATATAAGAACCACTAAAAACTATAGACTCAGTTGTACCGGCACAGACGGGTCGCCTATTTCTAAAATAGCCAGTGTTGATGTTACTGACACCACTCCCACCTCAGGAATCACTATCAATTTTTCGGCTGATCCAAGCATTATTAGAAGCGGAGGATCCACCAGGATTTATTTGAATATAGAAACTGATCATGATGCTTCTTGTGTAGTAACTAGTCCAGATGGAAGTAGAACATTTACTTTTACTGAAGGAAATAGTTCCGCCGATTTTCAGACTGCACCACTGACCAATTACCAAAGGTTCACTATCAGTTGTGTCCCTAGTGATAATCCGGATAATGAACCAGCCGTCACCAAGTCCATAGACGTTGAAGTAATCCCCGTGGCGCAAGAGGTTTAGGGATAAAATAAATAACAAAAGTATATCAAATCATTTTTTTCGAATAATTAAGGGAAAACGATTAGGTAGTTTTGTATTTTATATCCTAAACTAAAACTAAATAAAAAATGAGGGCCTGTACCAAGTACAGGCCCTCATGGCATAAATGCCGTTTCCTACCGGGTCGCGATCAAGGGATTTTCCTGTGTGTTTCCATCACAGGCCAGTTTCAGAATTAATTGCAACACTTGATTAATAGAAAAACTCCAAATGAGATACTAAAGTTATAAATACGAAAAGTGCCAAATGTCCTTAGTGAAGACGTGCAGATTTAACAGAGGTTGTATTTCAAAGTGGATTAGAAAAAACGATTACAAATAAATGTAGAAGGGGGGTGCGCGAATGCATCCCCCTTTTTCTCACTTTTCCTGCACCATGGCGGTGCAGTACGACCTACCGGTCGCTTTCTCATGCACCATGGCGGTGCAGTACGCGTTATCAGTGGTAGTGGTATCGGTCTTGATTCCACCGACGGTCGTCGGTGGAATCTGTTTGGACAGGTTGATCGTTGTGGCCAACGCAGGCGCGGTGACCATCAACATGATCAAAAAGAACGCATATTTCATTTTTTTGCCCTCCTCTGGCGAATAAATGAATATTATTATCATAGCAGATAATAATATTTTGTCAATCAAATGTATGGTAAATTCACTATCTAAACGCAAACGCAGACTGTTTTGATAAACGAGGGATTCTTTTAATAAGATCAAGGTCAAGTGATGAGAGGGACACCTTCTAGCGTCACTTTTTTATATCTTACTGTTAGTTTGTGTTAGAGTGTAAGCATGGTTAAAATTATCAAAACATTTTTTGTAGTTCTCGGGGTTATTTTCTTTGTTTTATTAGTTATAGTGATTTCTTTTTTTATAAAAGATCCTTATAATTTACGTCCAATGCTAGTGCCGGTTATTAGTGAAATGATATTTCCAAATTCGTCCTCAAGGATAAACAAAGATGATGGTTTAAGGACATCATCTAATAATCATCCTGAGGACACCAACTTATTAGAAGTGAGTGGATCGGGTTCACTTACTTCAGATCAAGCAGACGCATTAAAAGCAAATGGGGTGGACCCTAATTCATTACCGACCACTATTACTCCAGAACAAGAAGAATGTTTTGTAAAAATCTTTGGTCAAACCAGAGTGAATGAAATAAAGGCGGGCGGTACACCCACAGCTACCGAATTTATTAAAGGCACCTCTTGTTTATAGAATTTTGAATTTTATAAACAAACTCAAATAAAATGTGCTAACATGCCGGCTATGAAAAAAGAATTAATTTATATTTTTGGCAAACACGCGGTAGAAGAGGCCTTGAATTATCGTCCTGAATTAATCAAAGAATTATTCATTGAACTGGGTTTTAATGATGACAAAATTTTTGCCAAACTTAGCCATTTTGGTCGTATTACTCCTAAGATACTTAATCCCAAAAAGCTCCCTGGTGGCTTGCGGAGTGAAGCCGTCCATCAGGGTATCATTGCGGGTATTTCAGCTAGTGATCTTTTGTTGCCTTATAAAGAATTTATCCAAGCAGTTAATCCGAATGCCGATACTTGTTTACTAATTTTGGGTGAGGTTCAAGATCCTCATAATGTCGGAGCAGTGATTAGAAGTGCTGCTGCTTTTGGGGTGACGGCGGTTTTAATTCCGCCTCACAATCAGGCTCCAGTTACGGGCACGGTAGTGAAGGTATCAGCCGGAATGGCTTTTCGTATTCCTTTGATTGAAATTAGGAATGTTAATGCCACGATTCGTGACCTCAAAGACAAGGGTTTTTGGATTTATGGTTTGGCTGGGGAAGGGGCAACCAGTTTGTCGGAAGAAAGTTTTACTAAACCAACTGCCTTTGTACTCGGTAATGAAGGTTCTGGTTTGCGCGAAAAAACCAGAGAAGTTTGTGATACTTTGATTTCTATCCCAATTCATCCTCGTTGTGAATCGCTTAACGCGGCGGCCTCCACGGCGGTGGTCCTTTATGCTTGGAGTAAGGAACATGAAAGTGCTTTATCTTAATAAGGTTTTATTTATAACAAGTATCAAAAAATTATTAGTTTGGTGGAAAAAGTTAAAAGCATTTAATTTACGGGCATTAATTGACATTGGATAAAGTCATTTGGTAGAAGTTATAAGTATGCTAAAATAATTACCAGTGTGGTATAACCTACATGAATAAAACAAAATTAATCAATCAATTTTAAATAAACTTAAGTATGGATGGTAATAATAAAAACGATGAAAATAAGTCAGACGATCAAGTTGCTGATGTGATAACTGGAAATGAAAACGCTTGGACTGAAGAAGTTAATAATAAAGTTGAAGTACCAGTAGAAAAAGCCGAGGTTGTCTCTAAGATGACTGAAACCCAAGTTGGTGAGGAAATTATTTCTACAAATGTGTCATCAAAGTCTACTTTACCACTTAAACAGTATGCCATAGCGACGGTAATGATTGCCATTATCGGAATGGTTTTGTGGTACGGATTAGAAAAACAAGAACGAGTAAAGACAGGAGTTTTTGATAAAATTGAAGGATTGGTAAAAACTACCAAACCAGTAGCAACTGTTAATGGCGTTAAAATCTCAAAAGAACAGTACGAAAAAAACCGTGAACAAATCATTGCCAGTGCCAAGCAACAAGGTTTGGATGTAAGTGACACTAAGGTGCAGTCTGAAATTGATACTCAAGCCATTGATGTGCTTGTTAATACTGAATTATTACGTCAAGCTGCCAAAACTGCCGGAGTGGTGGTGACACCTGAACAAATTGAAAGTCGTTATCAAGAGATTGTGACCAGTGTGGGTGGAGTTGATGAGTTGGCTCAAAAAATGACTGAATTGAATGTTGATGAAAATTCTCTACGGAGCGATATTGAGGGTGAAATTTTGATAAAGACTTATCTAGCCGATGCGGTTGACATTAGTTCTATCAAGATTGAGGAATCTGAAATTAAAACTGCTTATGAAAATGCCAGTAGTACTGGATCCAACTTGCCTCCTTTAGAAGAAGTTGCACCACAAATTGAAGCGCAATTAAAAGCAGTTAAAGAACAAGATTTAATTAAGATCTTTATTGATAATCTAAAAGAGAAGGCGGAAATAGAAATAACGATTTAGGAGTTTAGTTACTGATTCCAATTAATTTTGGTGCGAGTATTATTATGAAATCTAATAACCTAGCGCACACTATTACCCATAATTCAAAAGAAAGATTGGCAATTTTGCGTGGTTTAACCTTGGGCGAACAAAGTGCCATCTTTGCTGAACTTTCGCAACATGTGCAACAGAGTTTATTGACTCAATTATCGGTAACGGAAATTGTTGATATTCTTGATCACATGGATTTGCAGTTGGCCGAGAAAGTTTTAACAAGAATTAAGAATAACGCTAGACGGAATAAAATAACCAAAAGACTTAAAACTGAAATTCGTGAAAAAATAGAGTATTTTCTTCGTTTCCATCCTAAGGCCAGTTTGGCGCTAATTCATTTCAATTATCTCTTTTTACACGCTGATATCACGATAGCTGAAGCTGGTGAAGCGATTGATAGTCATTATCAGGATACGGGAAAATTTCCTGAAATATTAGTTCATAGGCAAGGCACCTTGTTGGGTGAGGTACCAGTGCCGGTTTTGGTTCGTGAAAGTAGCGATAAAATAATTGGTAATTTTGTCCAAACGGTACAAACTATTCCTTATCAAGCCGAAATCAGTGATGTGATTAATGCTCTGGCAACTTCTGGCCGAAAAAAATTGGTGGTCCTTGACCATGATGAAAGTGTATTAGGGATCATCTATGCTGATGATGCTCTGGATTTGTTTGGTAAATTACCGGGTGAGTCGTTGTATAGTTTTTCTGGTTTGGATAGCACTGAGCGTCCTTTTGATTCTGTTTTAACCAAAGTAAAAAAACGCTATCGTTGGTTAATTCTAAATTTGGCGACGGCCTTTTTAGCTGGTTCTATTATTTTGATTTTTCAAGACACGGTTAATGCTCTAACCATTATTGCTGTTTATATTCCGATTGTAACAGGAATGGGTGGTAATGCTTCTAGCCAAACCTTTGCGGTGATTTTACGCGGTATTACCTTGGGAACGATTTCATTTAGAAATGGTCTACCAGCTATTTTTAGTGAAGTATTAGCTGGACTAATAAACGGTACAATAATTGGTTTGATCGTTACTCTGATTTCACTCGGAGCAGGTGGTGGTATGAGATTGGGAGTTACAGTGGGATTATCTATGGTGATTGTTCATATTGTAGCGGGACTTTTTGGTGCTTTTGTTCCTCTCTTAATGAAATTAATCGGCAAAGATCCAGCAGCTACTTCTATGATCTTTATCAGTACAGCCACTGATGTCTTTGGTATGTTAGCCCTATTGGGAATTGGGGCATTGTTACTGATGTAATTTTGTTTGTATCATGAAAAGTTTTATTAGAGTATAATGAAAATTATTTAGGATCATTTTTTGTATGTCATATATCATCTTGGCCGTTGTAGTTCTTATCATTACACCATCGTGTTTGTATATAGTACGAGGAAAGACAGCAGTGATTTTGGAGACCTTTGGTCGTCCCCATGCTCGTTCGGTAGACCCCGGTTTGCGAGTAAAGTGGCCGTGGCCGATTACCACTATTGTGGCTAGAGTAAATTTACAACTTCAAGAGGTTCACGCAGATGTATCTGTGAAAACCAGCGATAATGCTTTTATGACTCTACCAGTAAAAGTACAATACCGAGCTAATGATGATGGGTTTGGTGCAGTAAAAGCCCATTACGAGCTTGAGGCACCAGAAAGACAAATTACTTCTTATGTTTTAAACAATGTTAGACAAACTGCTTCAGGAATGGAAATGACCGAATTGTATGCCAATCGTGATTCAGTAGAATCACAGGTACAAACAGCTTTGTCCGAACAATTTGCTCGCTTTGGTTATATTATAGAAAATGTTCTAGTGGATGAACCACAACCGAGTGTTGAAGTGCGAGACGCTTTTAATAAAGTTATTGCCAGTAAGCGTTTGATGGAGGCGGCGCGTAATGAGGCGGAAGCGGCACGGATTAAATTAGTCGGAGCGGCTCAAGCGGAAGCGGAAAGTAAAAAGCTACAGGGTGAAGGTATGGCTCAAATGCGGACAGCGGTGGCAAGAGGATTGGAAGAAGCCATGCAAACAATGCAAAAGGCCGGTCTATCTAGTGAGGTGGCAATTCAATTTCTGACTGATACCAACCGAATTGATGCCATAACTAATGCTGCTGCTCATGGCAATACAATCATTATTGACGCTGGTCAGGCCAGGGATATGGCCACAACGGCTTCTCTGCTCAATTCCTTGAAGAAGTAAATTCGTTAGGATATTTATGGAAAAACAAAGGGTGGCGAGCAAGGCTCGCCACCCTTTGTTATACTGCCTATATTATATGAATACTTATTTTTCTAGAAAAACATTCTTTGTTTTTATTTTTGTTGGTGTTGTTTTACTGCTAGTATTAAGAATCAACCGAACGAGCAAACCAGCAGACCATGTTACAACTTCACCACTTTTACCTAGTGTCCCAGAACCAATTAAAGATGCAACTATGCCAGCTATCCATAAAATAAAATCGGAACAGGTAATTAAGCAGACTAGTCCCAAAGTTGTTAGATTAATTCCCATCAAGTTGGGAGATATTTCCTTGTTGGCCTCTATTGCTGATACGAATGCTACTCGGGAGTTGGGACTTTCTGGCACGACTTATTTACCAGAGGATGAAGTAAAACTTTTTATTTTTGAAACTAGCGAGAAGTGGAATTTTTGGATGAAGGATATGAATTATCCAATAGATATTATTTGGTTAGATGAGCAGAAAAAAGTGGTTCATATTGAAAATAATGTTAAATCTGATTCTTATCCTAGTTATTTTTTACCACCAGTACCCGCAAAATTTGTTATAGAAACAAATGCCGGCTTCGCGGAGGCGAAGCAAATTTTACTTGGTACTGAAGCGGAGTGGTTTAATACAAATTAATTATTTTTGGCATCAGACCAGATTACTAGATTAATATTTCTCCAAATGTAATATTTAGGGATAGCATCCCTAAATATTACAAAAAATAGAAATGGGGTGAATATTAGAGTCGGCACTTTTAAGAGACATTACATTATGCCACTCTCATTTTGAGAGTAAAAAAGCCAGCGGGGTCAGACAGACCATGGCTTTTTGACATATTTATGATATAGTTTGCTAGCATGATGATCGCCTTTATTCGTAGGAATAGAGGAGGAAAGTCCGAACACGCCCAGGCGTAAGTGTGGAGTATGGTAGCGGGTAATACCCGTCATTAGATTTATCTAAAGAGGTGCGAGCAGAGACGTCGTAAGCGAAAGTGAGCGAATTCCCTAGTGGAATAGTCCTAATGGCAACATTAGGAGTGAAACGGCTAAATCCTTACCAGCGTGCAAGGCCGTGCCCAGCACTTATTTTTGTTTTACAAATCTAATTGCTAGGAGAGCCGCAAGAGGTGTTTGGCAACAAATATCCTAGGTATATGATCATCCCGAGTACCTTAGAGCGAGATGTCATCCAAAGACAAACTGTCAGTCAAAGATGGTTAATAAATGTTTCTGGTGACGTTGCTCTCTAAGGTGCTCGGACAGAATTCGGCTTATATGCACAAGAACACTACTATAAAAAGTAGTGTTCTTTGTTATACTAAAGACAAGTTGGAGGTTTTTTATTTATAAAAATTACTTAGCTAATTATGCTTATGGAACAAAATACTTTTTCGCCCCAAATAACACCTAGAACTGATTCTGTCAGTAATACTTTATTTGGTACAGCTCGCGTTCTCAGCATGCTGATGATGGGTTTATTACCATTATTTTTTATTCCGGGTTTATTAATTCCCATCGGTACTACCAAAGTATATTTTGTAGTTTTTATGCTCTTGTTGGTCGTTATTATTTCCAGCTTGGGAATTTTACGGAAAGGTTCTTTAATATTTTCTTTTTCTCCCATCCTCATCACTTGGTTTGTAGTAGTATTAACGGCTTTTGTGTCAGCTATTTTGTCGCCGACTTTAATGTCGGCCTTAATTGGAACTGGTTTAGAAATTCAAACAGTTGGTTTTTTGTTTCTACTTGGTTTGGTTATGATTAGCGCGATAATTTTTTCTGATTCTAAAAAAAGCCTAATGCATGTTTTTTTAAGTTTTATTTTTGGTGCGTTTTTCCTTTCATTGTGGCAACTGGCCAGAATCTTTATTAGTCCTGATATTTTATCATTTGGTTTTCTGGCTGGAAATACCTCTAGTATTTTAGGCAGTTTTAATGATTTGGGTATTTTTATCTGTTTGGTCATCATCCTGTCATTAATCACTATGATTCAATTATCATTACCAACCAAAATATCTCTTGCACTCACTTTAGCGGTAGTGGGAATGCTGGTGTTATTGACAATAATAAACTTTTTTGCTTTGTGGGTGATTTTAGCTTTATTAAGCTTAGCTCTCTTAATGTACAATTTAACGAAAGGAAGATATGAAGAAAATATAACTGGAGAAACAAAAACCTCGCTTTTAGTTATCTTGCTCTTGACATTGATTTTTATAATTTCAGTCATCTTCTTAATTGGTGGTAATTCATTTGGTAATTTAATATCAACAACTTTCGGTGTTAATTATGTTGAAGTCAGACCATCAGTTACTGCCACCCTTGATATTATGCGTAGTGCTTATCAGGAAAATGCTTTCACGGGAATTGGTCCAAATCGTTTTGCTAATGCTTGGAGTTTATATAAAGATTCTTCTATCAATCAGACAATTTTCTGGAATACTATATTTTCTGCTGGTAATGGCTATATTCCAACATGGTTTGTTACTACTGGTATTTTGGGTGTTCTGTCGTGGTTTGTTTTCTTATTAGTCTTTCTCTATACCGGAATAAAAATGTTGATTAAAAGTAAAACTACCGATGTTTTCTGGTATTACATTGGAACTATTTCTTTTGTTTCGGCCCTGTTTGTTTGGGTCATGGCTATAATATATGTACCTGGTCCGGTTATCTTGATTATGGGGGCGTTTGCAACTGGGGTGATGTTAGTCGCTTATCAAACCTTATTACCTGGGGGACAAAAAGTGATAAATTTTCTGACTAGTGCCAGAATTGGTTTTATATTAATTTTTGTGGTGATGGTGACCATCGTTACTTCTATTGGTGTTGGCTATATAACCATTCAGCAGTTTGTTGCTTATCAAACTTATTCTAGTATCAATAAGATACCTGCCGACAATAATCAATTAACATCTATATTAGAACATCTTAATAAGGCCTATGCTTTTTACCCAGCTGATATTTATGTTCGTGATTTAGCTAACTATCAGTTGCTTAATATGAATCGTTTGATTTCTATTTCGGAACCGACCGCCGATGATAAGCAAATATTCCAGGAGACCTTTACCAACGCTATTCAGGCTGCCAAAGAAGCCATTAGACTAAATCCCCATGATGCTAGAAATTGGTCTGTCTTGGGGGATATTTTTGTAAATCTAGCCACCTTAAAAATAGAAGGAGCTAGCAAAAACGCTGAAGACGCTTATAACGAAGCGCGGCGATTAGACCCTAAAAATCCTTATTATGATTTGCAAGAGGCAGTAATGGCATTACGAAATGGTGACAAAGACAAAGCACGAGAAAAAGCTAACCAAGCTCTGCAATTAAAACAAAATTACACCGACGCTTTGTTTGTTGTGTCACAAATTGATATTGCGAGTGGTGATATCAAAAAGGCGATTGCTACTTCTTTGGCCCTAGTTTCACTTGATGCTTCTAATCCAGGCAGATATTATCAATTGGGTGTTTTGCTGGCAGCTGATAATGATCATCTGCAAGCCATAGAAGCTTTTTCTAGAGCCATAATCTTAAATCCAAGTTATGCCAATGCTCTTTATCTGAGAGCCCAGCAGTATCTTGTTAGTAGTGAAAAGGACAAAGCCCTGGCGGATTTGGGAATGGTTAAAAATTTAAATCCTGACAACAGTTTCATTAACCAGGTAATTAACGAAATCAAACAAGGTAATACTGACCCAGCAATATTTAATGCCACCGATCCGATAGTTGAGCCAGTAAAAGTAGAAACAAAAGATCAGGTCACCACTACAAATGAACCAACCGATACAAATCTTGTAACACCAATAAATGCTAATACTACTGAAAATAAGCCAGATTCAGATATCAAAGACGCTCAGAACGGAACTACTACAGAAACTTTGGTTCAGTAATTAGAGTTACTATAAGGTATGGTCGCGAGAGTTATAAATTTATTTTATAGAGAAATTCGGGGTTTGCATCAAGCTGCTTATGTACTGGCTCTTTTTACCTTGGCTTCACAAATTCTGGCTTTGGTGCGTGATCGTATTTTAGCCCATCAATTTGGTGCTGGTCATGAGCTGGATATTTACTACGCTGCCTTTAGAATACCTGATTTACTATATGTACTTTTTGCCTCAGTTTTATCTGTTTATGTGCTTCTACCTTTCGTGTATCGGGCCAAACAAGATGGTGATGAAGCAGGGAGATTAGTTTTAAGCCAGATGTTCACAATTTTCCTAGTTGTTTACATTGTGGTGTCTATCACAACCATTGTTATTGCTCCCACTCTGGTCACTTATTTTTTCCCGGGTTTTTCTGCTACTTCATACGATGAAGTTGTTTTGTTATTGCGTATTCTGTTACTTCAACCTTTATTTCTAGGTATTTCTAGTTTACTTGGAGTGATCACACAGTTACAACATCGGTTTGTTATTTATGCCATCTCCCCCTTGGTTTATAACGTGGGTATTATTTTGGGGGCGGTAGTTCTATATCCACTCTTTGGTTTAGTTGGTTTAGTTTTAGGAGTAGTTTTTGGTGCTTTGGGGCACATGGCTGTACAAATTCCCTTAGTGATTCGTAGCCAGTTAGCTTTTACTTTAGTTTTTAATATTGATTGGAAGCTAATGAGACAAATTGCTAAAGTGGCGGTACCAAGAGCTGTGACACTTTCTCTTAACCAAATACTTTTGATTGTCTTAGTTAGTTTGGCTAGTTTGATGAGTGTTGGTTCAGTTTCGGTATTGCAATTTGCCTACAATTTACAATCTGTTCCCCTGGCTATTATTGGCATGAGTTATTCTGTTGCTGCCTTTCCGACCTTAGCCGAATTATTAGTCCAAAAAAAGCATCAAGAATTTAATAATTTTGTTATTACGGCCTTGAGGCATATTATTTTTTGGTCATTACCGATTATTACTTTAGTAGTTGTTTTACGCGCTCAAATTGTTCGGGTTCTCTTGGGTAGTGGTTCATTTGATTGGCATGACACCAGATTGACAGCTGCCGTTCTTGGTTTATTTGTGGTGTCATTGACTGCTCAATCAGTTCTTTTGCTTTTGGTACGAGCTTTCTACGCTGGTGGTCGGACTAGAATTCCGTTTATTTTGACATTAGTTGGAACAATTGTCGGATCGCTTAGTGCCTATGGTTTTTATTTTTATTTTCAATCCTCCAGTTATTTTCGTTATCTAATAGCAAATATTTTCCGTCTAAACGATGTTTCGGGGACGGAAGTTTTGACCCTACCGCTCGGTTTTACTATTGGCGTTTTGGTGCAAGTGGTTTTGATGATGTTTTTCCTTACAAAAACTTTTGGTTTATCACTTCGATTATTGGGAAAAGAATTTATCATTGCACTTTTTGCAGCTCTTTCGGGTGGTATTTTTGCTTATTTGACTCTGATTTTTGTGGTGGAAGGCATTAATCAGGAGACTTTCATAGGAATATTTATTCAGGGATTGTCAGCTTCTATTGTGGGAATAGGCGGAATTATTGCCACTTATTACTTGCTCGGTTCAACTGAATTAAAAGAAATCCATCGTTCTTTTAAGGTTAAATTATTTAAAACAGATGTGGTGGCGCCACAACCAGATGTTATCTAAATTTCTATTAAAATACTAAACTGAATAGGATAAAACAGGATAAGTGGAGGGTACTGTTGTCAGTTTATTTTTATTATGAAACCGGCTAGTGTCTCACTAGCGTTTTGACCATAATCAAGGTAAAGTAGCTTGTATTTATGACTGTCCCAATTAGAAATTTTTCTATTGTAGCTCATATTGACCATGGTAAATCAACCTTGGCTGATCGAATGTTGGAATATACAAAGACGGTTGAACAGCGGAAAATGAAAGAACAAATTCTTGATTCAATGGAACTTGAACGCGAGCGTGGTATTACTATCAAGATGCAACCAGTCCGAATGCGTTATTCACATAACGGAGTGGAGTATCAGTTAAATTTAATTGACACTCCTGGTCATATAGATTTTTCCTATGAGGTTTCGCGAGCATTACACGCTGTTGAAGGAGTATTACTTTTGATTGATAGTACTCAAGGAATTCAAGCTCAAACTCTTACGA
>Ga0210054_1002280_pt1 | contig 15216 bp, 11 predicted proteins | sample CryGeymeta201516_FD_185470 | JGI IMG/M metagenome (GOLD analysis project Ga0210054, IMG submission 185470) | Groundwater microbial communities from Crystal Geyser aquifers in Utah, USA - Crystal Geyser metaG 2015-16 (SPAdes) (version 2) | ecosystem: Environmental > Aquatic > Deep subsurface >... | reverse complement strand
ACTATCTTTTGTTGATTTCGCTTTTAAATGCTTGTTATAATAATTCTGATGATAATTTAATAAATATTGATAAGCACCCAATAAAAACGAACCACTGCCACAGGCAGGGTCAAGTATTTTAATTTTACTGATTTCTTCGGGTGTTTTGTTTTCAATTAACTTACCTACAGTATTTTTAACAATATACTCAACAATATATTCAGGTGTATAGTAAACTCCACCGGCTTTTCTAACTTCTGGTTTTGTTTCAATTATTGCATGTCCCGATTTTTCTAATCGTATTATCTTTCCTAAAAATTGTTCGTAAGCATAGCCCAAAATTTCAACTGGTATAATTGTGAAACTGTAACCGCTTTCATAAAATTCGTCAATTATATTTTCTAATATTTTATTGTCAATTATAAGTTTCTCGGTAATTGTATCTTTTTTAAAATCAAAAATTCCGGCGTTATATTTTTGGTCAGATACTTTAAAATAATAAAATAAATTGTTATAAAAATTACCTTTCTTTACACATTGTTTTAAACTTCCTTCGTTCTCAATTTTTCTATCTTCGCATATTTTTAAAAACACTATTCTATCTATTGTTTGCTGAACACAAAAATTAATTTCCTCTTCGTCTAATTCTTTGTTATTACTGGCGATATTAGTTGCAAGATAAGTTCTCCAGCCCTCCAACGATTTTAAAAATTCTTTATCAACAGTTTCTTTATCGCGGTCATTAATGTTTTTTATTGCAAATTGTTCTATACTTCCATTTTCAACATTTTCTTTTGAAAACGTATCATATAAAAAATCAAATTCTTTTAAATAATCTTTATATAAAATAAATTTTATTCTGCACTTTGCTGCTTTATCAGTTTTTAATACTTTTTTTGTGCAATCGTAAATTACAAACTCCTCAAAATCTGTAAGAATAGAAATATTTAATTTTGCATTCCATCCATAAGTTCTTAATTGATTGGCAGGTTCGGGGTCGTCTCTTAATGAAACAGATGGTCGTTTAGCTTCTAAAAAAAATTTCCTTTTGTTATTTATATGAAATGAATAATCGGGAGCTTTTGTATGCTCTTTTATTTTTATTTTATCTTCGTGCCTTACTTCTCTTTCGGTTTGAAAAAGTCCTTTTTTATTTTCAATATCCCAGCCAAAAGCTCTAAAAAATGGGTCTATAAAATCTCGTCGGGTTTGAGTTTCGTTATATGACTGTTGCTTATAAAGCTCTTCTTGTTCGGAAAAACGATTTACTAATTTTTCGATTTCTTTATATGCTTTTTCCTTATTTGTCATAATTTATTTTTAACAAAAATATACAAATTTCGGTTTTGATTTTACTTTTTTATTATTGTACAAAATGTTATATTGGGTTTATTATTTAGATTGCTCTTTCTCTAAATTAATTAATTTTTTAGCAAATTTTTAGCATTTTCCAAAGCTGCATTCGTTACCTCTTTGCCACTCAACATTTTAGCTATTTCAGTTATTCTATCTTCTTGTTTTAAAAGACTTATACAAGTTTCCGACTTTTCTTTGTTATTTGTTTTGTAAACAAGATAATGATTTTCGCCACGCGATGCAATTTGTGGTAAATGTGTTATTGCAATAACCTGAAGTTTTTTCGACATTTTAAACATTATTTCACTCATGCTATATGCAATTTCGCCACTAATGCCAGTGTCAATTTCGTCGAAAATAATTGTTGCAACTTCGTTTGTGTCGGCAATTAACGATTTTATTGATAACATTAATCTCGAAAGTTCGCCACCCGAAGCTACTTTTGAAATGTCCATTGGTTCAATATTTTTGTTTGCTGAAAAAAGAAATTTTACCACATCTTTTCCAGTTGAAGTATATTCAGGGGCTTCTGAAAGCTGAACTTTAAAATTAGCATTAATAATTCCTAAAAGTTTTAGCATTGGAATAATGCTTTTTTCAATTGAAACCGAAGCTTTCTTACGATTTTCGGTAAGAATATCTGCTCGCTTTTTTAATAATGCAAAATGTTCTAACAATTTACTTTCAAGTTTGCTGATTTCATTATCTGTTAATTCTACTGAATCAATTTTTTTTCTGAAATCGTCCCTTATTTCTATTAACTCTTTAACTGAATTAACTTTATGCTTATGTTCAAGCGTATAAATTAAATCAAGTTTTTCTAAAATATTTGATAATCTTTCCGGATTTACTTCAACTTTTGAAGCAACTTTTTCAACTTCTGATGAAATATCTTTTAATTCAATAAAAATATTTTCAATTCTTTCTTTCAGTATATTTGTTGACTGATAATTTTTTGAAAGATTTTCTAAAACAAGTTTCAGTTCTTTTAATTTGGAAATTATTGGATTTTCGCCTTCTGAAAGAATTTGTATAGCAGAATTCAGGTTTTCAATTATTTCACCCGAGTGAGTTAAAATATTTTTTTCCTGTTCCAAATCGGCAACTTCATTTTCGTTTAAATTAATGTTTTCAAATTGTTTAAGCTGAAATTGAAAGTAATCGTAATCGGCTTGATTTTTTTTAGCTTGTTCTTTTAACTCATTTAATTTTTTTTGTGTAACAATATAGTTATTGTATGTCGTTTTATATTCACTTAGTTGCACATTGTTTTTTGATATTGAATCTAAAACGGTAAGTTGAAATTTTCCGTTCGAAAGCAATAAATTTTCGTGCTGACTGTGAATATCAACTAAATTTATTCCTATTTCTTTGATTATTGTTAACGAAACAGGGGTGTCGTTTACAAATGCTCTGGAATTGCCATTTACAGCAATTTCGCGACGTAAAATTATTGTTTCTGAAAAATCTAAATCATGCTCGCCGAAAAAGTTTTTAAGTTGGTTGTTATTTAAAGAAAAAACGCCTTCAATTATACATTTCTTCTCTTTGTTTTTTAAAAAACTAATATCTGCCCTTTGCCCTAAAATTAGAGATAAAGCTCCCATTATTATTGATTTACCTGCACCAGTTTCGCCAGTGATAGTAGAAAAACCAGAGTTAAAACCAATTTGAAGGTTATCAATTAAAGCATAGTTTTGTATGATTAATGTTTGAAGCACAAATTATTATTTGCCGTCGGTTAACATTATTTTTTGATATTTTGTAGAATTTGCGGGGTCAATTTCTTTTAGCAAGTTGTTAACTCTTGTCTTTTCATCGGGATATGATTCAGAAAAAACGTTAACAAACTCGTCAGATTTGGCATCAAAAATAACTTGCAAAAATGTCATAAACGGACTTGGTTTTTCGCGATAAACTTTCTGTAAAAGTTTTAACGATTCTGCAATTTGTGTTCTGCCATCAGAAGGTTTTTCAGCCATAATATCTAATCCGTTTCTATGGTACAAATAAAAAAATTCTCTTATAGGAGAATATTTAGGATTTAAAATATTTTCGATTAACCAGTATCTGTTACGTTGACTTTCAAACGATTTCCATCCTTTTTCTTGTGCCGATTGTGCATTTGTAACAATTTTTTCGGCTTTTTGAAAATAGGCAGAGCCACCATTTAAAGAAAATGAATCATAATCGAGACCTATAATTATATAGACATAATATGCAAGCAAAGATGTTAAATTTGCCATATTAGTATTTTCGCTAAATTCCATTGATTGAAACTCAACGTATCTGAACTGAACATCGTTATCTTTAAAATTAAAAATCACAGAATTAAAATTTGTACTGAACACAGGGCGGTTCGATTGAACCTGAATTGTTCCTTTATATTCGTCGGCAGAAATCTGTTCAGTTAAATTAATAAGTAAATTACATTCAATACGTTCGTCGTTCGAAAAAACATTATCGGTCCATTTTCGATTATTTAAAAACTCGTAAATATCTTTTTGCATTGATTCAAAAATGTGTTTGTTTGAACCTTGAATTTGTTGCGAAACAACCTGAACGCGGCAATTTAATTCCTGGGCAACAATTAAATCAGAAATAAATAAAAAACAAATTATTATAAACTTTTGCATAATATTATGATAATAGTTTATGTAACTCATTAACAATATCCTCGGCTACTTCAGATTTATGCTTTAACTCAAAATTACGAATTTTATTGTTTTTAAAAATAAAGGTAACTTTATTTGTTTCGGTACCAAATCCCGAACCTTTATCGTTCAATGAATTTAGCACAATTAAATCAAGATTTTTGTTTTTTAGCTTTTGTTTTGCATTTTTTATTTCATTTTCAGTTTCTAAAGCAAAACCAATAGTAATTTGATTACTCTTTTTTACTGAACCTAAATAAGCGGCAATGTCATTTGTTGGAACAAACTCAAGCGACGAATTATATTGAGAGTGTTTTATTTTGTTTTTTGAAACATTTTTAGGTGTGTAATCTGCAACAGCCGCAGCAAGAATAGCCGCATCACATTTTGGAAAATATTTTTTTGTCTTTTCAAACATTTCCGCTGCCGAAACAACATTTATTATTTTAACTTCAGAAGTAATGGCTTGATTTATAACCTTTCCCGAAATTAGCGTTACATCTGCACCTTGTTCTGCCAAACAGTTTGCAATAGCGTAACCCATTTTACCAGACGAATAATTGCTTATAAAACGCACCGGGTCTATTGCTTCTATTGTCGGACCTGCAGTAACTAATATGCGTTTAGATTTTAGTTTTTTTTTTAGATTAAGAATTTTTATAGCTTGGGTAACAATATTCTCAGGTTCTTCCATTCTTCCTTTGCCATCTAATCCACTGGCAAGTTCACCAAAAGCAGGTTCAATAATTATATTACCATACGATTTTAATTTCTCTAAATTGTTCAGTGTTGTTTTGTGGACAAACATATCTAAATCCATAGCAGGAGCAACCATTACTTTGCATTTTGCCGATAAATATGTTGTTAGTAAAAGATTATCGCAAATGCCGTTAGCCATTTTAGCAATAGTATTTGCCGAAGCCGGTGCAACGAGCATTAAATCAGCCCACACACCAAGTTCAACATGGCTGTTCCAATTTCCATGTTGGTTAAAAAAATCACATAAAACTTCATTTTTCGATAGGGTTGATAAGGTAAGAGGTGTAATAAACTCTTTCGCTGAGTTGGTCATAACAACCTTAACATCAGCACCTTCCTTAATTAAAAGGCGAGTAATAAAAGCCGATTTATAAGCGGCAATGCTTCCCGAAACTCCAAGGATTATATGTTTTCCGTGAAGTTGCATTATTTCATGCTATCTGGTTGTTCGGGTGAGTGAAAACTTAATTTTTCATCAATATATTCCTGAAGTGCAATTGATGATGGTTTAGGAAGTTTTTCGTAAAAACGCGAAATCTCTATTTGTTCTCTGTTCTCAAAAACTTCTTCTAAATTATCGGTAAACGAAGCAAATTCTTCAAGTTTTTTGCTTAATTCTTCTTTTATTTCGAGAGAAATCTGATTTGAACGTTTAGCAACTATAATAACTGATTTATAAATATTTCCAGTTTGTTCTTCGAGTTTGTTTAAATCTCTGGTAATTGTTGTAACAGACGCATTTACTTTTTTGTAATCCATATATTTGTAATTTATTTTTTTAATTTATTTGTTGACGTGTCAAAAATCTTTTTTGCTTCTTTAAGATATATAGAATTAGGAAATTCTGCAATTAAATTATAATATTCATCAACTGTATCTTGATATCTAACAGCTTTTTTAATGTTTATACTATTTTCTGCCAACAGATATGCCGATTTTAGTGTTAAATATAAAATTTCTTCGCGGAATTGTGTGTCGGGATAATCATTAAGTCCGTTTTTTAAAGCAATAATTGCAGCTTTATAATCTTCAATGTCAAAATATAATTTAGATGCTCTAAACGATTTAACTTCTAATTTGTAACGTAAATCATCAACAATTTTATTACATTCGGCAATGCGGGTACTTTTTGGATATTTATTTAAAAACAGTTGCATTTCGTCAATTGCTTTATATGTATATGCCTGATCTAAATTGGGTACGGGTGAATTCAAATAACTGCAATATGCCGACATATAATCACATTCTTCGCGGTGAACGCTAAGTGGATATCGTTCCGAAAAGTTTTTAAAATAGTATCCTGCTAAAATGTTATCGCCCTGATTATAATAACAGTATGCCATGTAATAATGAATTTTTTCGGCTTTTTCGGAACCTTTGTAAATGTTTTCTAATTCTTCAAATAACCCGACAGCTCTGTAATAGTCCTTTTTTTCGTAATATTCTACTCCTTTTTCGTACTTTAAAGCATAATCGGAACTTTTCAGATATTTTTGATACTTGCTGCAGGAACCCAAAATAACTGATAATGAAAGAAATAATATAAAGATGCTTTTGCCCGAAAACATTTTGCGAAGGTAATAAAAAAAATCTATTTATAAGTTAAATATTATAAAAAGATATTGTACCTGTTTTTTTAAAGTATATTTTAAAAGAAATTTTGTAGAAAAAAAATAATTTATTTGTTATTTAGATTTATTCTAATTAACTTTGTGCCAAACATCGGAACTTAGTTGTAATTATTATGGAAAACGAGCAAGACAAAATTATTTCTGAAGTAACTGGGAACGAATATAAATACGGATTTGTTACAAATATTGAAGCCGATACTATTAAAAAAGGGCTGAATGAAGATGTAATAAAAATAATATCTTTACGTAAAAACGAACCTGATTTTATGCTCGAATGGCGGTTAAAAGCTTATGAACACTGGTTAAAAATGAAAATGCCTGCATGGGCACATCTAACTCTTCCCGAAATAAACTATCAGGAAATTATTTTTTATTCAGCTCCAAAACAAAGTGCTAAATTAAACTCTTTAGATGAAATAGACCCCGAACTAAAGGCAACATTCGATAGGCTTGGAATTCCTTTAGACGAACAAAAAAAATTAAGTGGAGTTGCTGTTGATGCTGTAATGGACAGTGCTTCAATAAAAACTACTTTTAAAGAAAGTTTAGCTGACCTCGGAATAATTTTTTGCTCAATGAGTGAGGCAATTCGTGAGCATCCTGATTTAATTAAAAAATATTTAGGTTCAGTTGTTCCTTATACCGATAATTTTTTTGCAACTCTTAATTGTGCTGTTTTTAGCGATGGTTCATTTGTTTATATTCCTAAAGGAGTTCGTTGTCCAATGGAGCTTTCGACTTACTTTAGAATTAATGCCGAGAATACCGGTCAATTTGAAAGAACATTAATAATTGCCGACGAAGGTGCTTATGTAAGTTATTTAGAAGGATGCACTGCTCCAAAACGCGACCAAAATCAATTACATGCGGCAGTTGTTGAACTTGTTGCATTAAAAGATGCCGAAATAAAATATTCTACTGTACAAAATTGGTATCCCGGTGATAAAAATGGAAACGGCGGTATTTTTAATTTTGTTACTAAACGTGGAATTTGCAAAGAGGATAACTCAAAAATTTCGTGGACACAGGTCGAAACCGGCTCGGCAATTACATGGAAATATCCAAGCTGTATTTTAAAAGGAAATAATACTTCGGCTGAATTTTATTCGGTTGCCGTAACAAATAATCATCAACAAGCCGACACAGGAACAAAAATGTTCCATATTGGCAAAAACACTAAAAGCAGAATTGTGTCAAAAGGAATATCAGCAGGCTTTAGTCAGAATAGTTACAGGGGGCTTGTTAAAGTTCTTAAAAATGCCGAAAATGCACGCAATCATTCACAATGCGATTCGCTTTTACTCGGAAATAATTGCGGGGCTCATACATTTCCATACATTGAAGTTGATAACAAAGAGGCGATAGTTGAACACGAAGCAACAACATCGAGGATAGGAGAGGACCAGATATTTTATTGCAATCAGCGAGGAATTTCTACTGAAGATGCAATTGGGCTTATTGTTAATGGTTATGCGCGTGAAGTGTTAAAACAATTACCAATGGAATTTGCTGTTGAAGCACAAAAACTTTTGCAGATTAGTTTGGAAGGTAGTGTGGGATAAACAATGAACAATAAACAATGAACAAAGGGATTAAGTACAAAGTACAAAGTACAAAGTACAAAGTAAAAAAACACGGTAAACAGTAAGCAGTGAACAATAAACCAAAAATTCAGAAATAAATTGAAATATATAGAAATAAATTGTAAAACCAGTGAACCGTAAGCAGTGAACTTAAACTAAAAACTAAAAACTCGAAACTAAAAACTTTTTTAAACAATAAACAATGAACAATAAAAAACAGAAATACATAGAAATAAATAGAAATACATTGTAAATTCGTACATTCGTATAATTCGTATTTCGTAAAGAACAATAAACAATGAACAATAAACAATGAACATAGAACAATAAACTGTAAAAATATGTTAAGTATAAAAAATTTAAAAGTATCAATTAATGGGAAACCAATTTTAAAAGGTATAACCCTTGAAGTTAAAGCAGGTGAGGTTCATGCTATAATGGGACCAAATGGTTCGGGTAAAAGTACTCTTGCTGCTGTCCTTGCTGGTCGCGAACTTTTTGAAGTTACTTCAGGCGAAGTTATTTTTGAAGGTAAAAATTTGCTTGAGTTGCTGCCCGAAGACAGAGCCAGAATGGGAATATTTTTGGGCTTTCAATATCCAATCGAAATACCTGGCGTAAGTATGGTAAACTTTATGAAAACTGCTGTAAATGAAAAACGAAAATACCATAATTTACCACTATTAAGTTCATCTGACTTTTTAAAACTAATGCGAGAGAGAAAAGAACTTGTTGAAATTGATTCTCAACTTACTAATCGTTCAGTAAATGAGGGCTTTTCGGGTGGAGAAAAAAAGAAAAATGAAATTTTTCAGATGGCAATGTTAGAGCCAAAGCTTGCTATTTTAGATGAAACTGACTCTGGTTTAGATATTGATGCTCTTAGGATTGTTGCAAATGGTGTAAATAAATTAAAACGGACAGATAATGCCACAATTGTTATTACTCACTATCAACGTTTGCTTAACTATATTGTTCCGGATATTATACATGTTTTATATAACGGACAAATTGTTAAAACTGCGGGCAAAGAACTTGCATTTGAACTCGAAGAAAAAGGTTATGATTGGATTAAAAAAGAATTTGCCGAATAACTAGTGTTTGTCCATAATGTCCGATTTACTCATACCTTTTTTTATTTTTAAGGTATTCGTGAGATCGCTTCGCTAAGTTCTACGTTATTCTCGTATTAAAAATCAGGCATTTACATTAGTAAACTTCTGATTTTTAATACTTCGAAAGCCTTGAACTCGGACATTACTCACAAATATATTATTTTTTAAGGTGCTTGCCCTGTTAGATAGTTTAAAAAAATAGCGAACTATAAAAGAGCAATTATCTAACAGGGTGAATGAAATCGCTTCGCTAAGTTCTGAATCAAACACTGACTTTATTTATAGATACTAATTATTTAAATATGAATAACGAAACAAATACATCTCTCGGAAAAAATGTTCTGGTTGAAGATTATAACAAAAATTACAAAGAAATTTTTAAGCAGACTCCTGATTTTATAAATAACATCAGGCAAACATCATTTAAAGAATTTGATTTGTTAGGTTTCCCATCTAAAAAAGATGAGAATTACAAATATACTAATATTGAAGCTGCTTTTTTTGGTGGCTATAAACATCAGTTTTCAAAACAAAATTTAACAATAGATATAAACGAAGTTTTTAAATGCGATGTTCCCGAATTAGCCAATCATTTATTGCTTGTAAACGGTTGGTTTTATGAAAAAGAAAAATTGTTAACAAAGTACAATAATGGTGCAATAATAGGGAGTTTAATTGAAGCTTCGAAACAATATCCTGAAATAGTAAAACAATATTATGGAAAAAATCTAACTAAACAAAAAAACTCTTTGTCATCATTAAATATGGCTTTTGCTCAAGACGGACTTTTTGTTTATTTACCAAAGAATGTTATAATAAATGAACCAATACAATTAATTAATTTAATAGTTGCAACCGAAGAGCTAATGGTTCAGCCATACAACCTTATTATTTCCGAAGAAAATAGTTCTGCGAACATTGTTATTTGCGACCATAGTTTAAACCCTCAGTCTTTTTTATTAAACAGTACTTTTGAAGTTATAGCAAATAAAAACTCGAAACTCGAAATTTATCGTCAACAAAATGCACACGACCACTCCGTTCAAATTACAAATACTTTTATTTCACAAAAGGAAAATAGTTTTGTAAATTCTGTAAATATCACTTTAAATGGGGGTACTGTTCGTAACAATTTGTATGTCGAACTAAATGAGCCGCATGCAATCAACAAATCTTATGCATTGTGGTTAGCCGATAAAAATCAGCATTTCGATAACAATGTTCACGTTCACCATTTATCGCCCGAATGTGAAAGTTTTCAACTTTACAAAGGAATTGTAGATAACTCTTCAACAGGTATTTTTTCGGGCAAAATTTTAGTTGATAAAAAAGCTCAGAAAACTCTTGCATTTCAATCGAATAAAAATTTACTTTTAACAAATGATGCAAAGGTTCGTTCAAAACCACAGCTCGAAATTTATGCCGATGATGTTAAGTGTAGTCATGGCTCTGCTACCGGTCAATTAGACGAAGACGCTATGTTTTATTTACGTTCCCGGGGAATTTCGAAAAAAGAATCGTGCCAATTGTTAATGCAGGCATTTGCCGATGAGGTTATAAATAAAATTTTGTCAGAACCACTGCGTAATGAAATTAATAATTTAGTTGAAAAACGTTTACGTGGTGAGCTTTCGCGTTGCAACAGATGTAAAGTTAATTGCGGGTAGTAAGTTCATTAAAATTTTAATTATTTCCTAAAAGTTTTTTAAAATCATCCCCAGTTGGGCTCTGAAAAACTTTCAAGTCAAATTGTGGAACAACCGCAAGTAAATGATCAAAAACATCGGCCTGAAAAACTTCATATTGTTCCCATTCGTAAAACTTACTAAAGAAATATAATTCTATTGGGATACCCGTTTCGGTTGATTGTAACTGCCTTACAATAATTGTTAAATCTTGTTTTACATTTTGATTTTCTCTTAAATATAGTTCAATATATTTTCTAAAAGTGCCAATATTTGTAAGTCGCAAACCATTAGTTTTTGCAGATAAATCAGCATCAATTTTCGAATTTAATTTATCTAATTCATTTGTTTTTTCAGTAATATATGGCTCTAAAAATTTTATTTTTTTAAGTTTAATAATATCAGATTCTTCTAAAAATTTAATACTGTTAATATCAATATTTATTGAGCGTTTTATTCTGCGTGCCTTCGAATCTTCAATGCCACGGTAATTAATAAACGATTCTGATACAAGTGAGTACGACGGAAGCATTGATATTGTTTTATCCCAGTTTTGAACTTTAACAGTGTGCAATGAAATTTCAATTACTGTTCCATCTGTATTTTTTGATGACATTGAAATCCAGTCGCCAATTTTTACCATATCGTTAGCCGAAAGCTGAATTCCTGCTACTAAACCAAGCAGAGTATCTTTAAAAACCAACATTAAAATTGCAGCAATAGCACCAATTCCTGTTAAAAAATATCCGGGATTTTTATCAAGCAAAACAGATAAAACTAATATACCACCTATTAAAAAGTTGAAAATATTAACAACTTGCAAAAATCCTTTTATTGAACGTTCTTTTGATGATGGTAATTGCAAGTATATTTCGTTTAATGCTTTTAAAAACGAGTTAATTATAAGCATAACAACAATAATCAAATAAATAATTACTCCCGATTTTATCAGATGAGTAATTTCGTTGTGTCCGAAAAATATAATATATGATGTGTAATATATTATAACAGCAGGTACTAAGTGCGAAAATCTATAGAAAACTTTTTTTTCTAATAAAACGTCGTCCCACTTATTTTTGCTTCGCTTAATAATTTTGGTTATAACAGATAAAATAATTTTCTTTGCGATGTAATTAGCTATTATACAGGCAATTACAACGATTGTAATTTCAATTAACAATTTAAAACCATAAGCCCAATCTTTGTTTAATCCTAAATGAATTAACCAATCAAAAATTTTACTTTCAATACTTAAATTCATATTTATTTGTTTTCAATATTATCTATCAAAGTGCAAGAACTACATTCCGATTTGTCGCCAACTCCACTACAACCTAAATTTTCGTTGCTTGAGCAAGTCAATCCTCTTTTTATCATTTCTGGATTTTCTCCAACATGAGTATTAGGGAAATGCCCGCCTTTTTTAAATAGTATAGTGATAGCAAAACCAATAAATGCTATTGCTATTAATATAATGCTGATTATTAGAGTTTTCAAAAACACGTTTTATTTGTAATTTAAAATTAATTATACAAAGATATGCTATTTAGAATTATTCTTTGTAAATTTGTATGTAAAATATTTTAAATATTAAACTTAAATTACATTTTGGGTACCTCTAAAAACTCAATACACATTATCATGTTGAGCGTAGTCGAAACATCTAATATTCAAAAATAAATATAGATTTTTCACTAATCGTTAAAAATGACATTGAGATTTAAATGAGTTTTTAGAATTTCCCTTATATGAAATTTTGCAAAAAATTGTTCGTATTTTTTTATTTATAATTCGTAAATCTAAAATTAAATTATATGGATTCTACTGATATATCTGCCGAAACTGAGAAACAATTATCATTCGATGATTTTAAAAAAGACGTACTAAACGATTTTTATATTGCTTCTTTAAGTCGGCATTTAAGTGTTATTGGACGAAAAGAAGTTCTTACCGGAAAAGCAAAATTCGGAATTTTTGGAGATGGTAAAGAGTTAGCCCAAGTTGTAATGGCTAAAAATTTTAGAAATGGCGATTGGCGTTCGGGTTATTACCGCGACCAAACTTTTATGCTTGCTTCAGGTTTACTTACAGCAGAACAATTTTTTGCTCAACTTTATGGCGATACCGATATTAAAAACAACCCTCACAACAGCGGACGTTCATTTAATAACCATTTTAGCACGGCAAATGTTAATCCCGATGGTACTTGGAAAAATTTAATGACACAAAAAAATTCAGCAGCCGATTTATCACCAACAGCAGGACAAATGCCACGTTTAACTGGATTGGCATGGGCTTCAAAACTTTACAGAGAAAATAAAGACTTAACAATTTATAAGAATTTCTCCGATAATGGAAATGAAGTTGCATTTGGCACTATTGGCGATGCAAGCACATCCGAAGGACATTTTTGGGAAACTATTAATGCTGTTGGTGTTTTAGAAGTTCCCATGGCTTTGTTTATTTTTGATGATGGTTACGGAATTTCGGTTCCCAAAAAAGAGCAAACTACAAAACAAAGTATTTCTGAATTGTTACGAGGTTTTGAAAAAGATGCAAATGGCGGAATTCTATTATATAAAGTTAAAGGTTGGGACTATGCCGAAATGGTAAAAGTATTTTCAAAAGGAGTAGAAAAATGCAGAAAAGAACATATTCCTGTTGTTTTTCATATCGAAGAAATGACACAACCTTTAGGACACTCAACTTCCGGCTCGCATGAACGATACAAATCGCCCGAACGATTAACTTTTGAGAACGAATTTGACCCAATTGCAAGATTTCGTAATTGGTTAATAGAAAATCACATATCAAGCGAAGAAGAATTAAATTCGATTAACGAAAAAGCATTGAATGATGTAAAAAGTGCAAAACAAAGTGCATGGAATAATTTTAATGAACCAATAAAACGCGAACGCGACGAACTTATTAAAATTATTGATAACCGTTCTTGCGTATGCAAGCGGGAACATATTGATAAAGTTGGAATTATTACCGATAATTTAAAAAAAATTCAATATCCGTTAAGAAAAGATATTTTTAGTTCTGCAAAAAAAATTCTTCGTCACGTATGCTTCGATTGCGATATTAGAAAACAACTTCAAAGTGATTTGCAATATTGGCTAAAACGCAATTATGAAGATGCTCATAAGCGATATAATAGTCATTTATATGTGCAGACCGAAAAATCAGCTTTAAATATTAAAGGCGTTCCTCCAATGTTTACCGAAAACTCCGCAATTGTTAATGGCAGAGAAGTTTTGCGTGATAACTGGGATTATTTATTTCAGAAATATCCTTTATTAGTTGCTTTTGGCGAAGATGTTGGATATATTGGTGGTGTTAATCAATCATTTGAAGGACTTCAAAAAAAATACGGAGAATTAAGAATTACTGATACAGGAATTAGAGAAACCACAATTTTAGGTCAGGGTATTGGTTTGGCATTAAGGGGGTTGCGTCCGTTAGTTGAAATACAGTATTTCGATTATTTACTTTATGCACTACAAACATTAAGCGACGATTTGGCTTCGTTGCATTACAGAACTGCCGGCGGACAAAAAGCTCCTGTTATTATTTCAACACGTGGTCACAGGTTGGAAGGAATTTGGCATTCCGGCTCTCCGCTAAGCATGGTAATTAATTCTATTAGAGGCGTATATGTGCTTGTTCCAAGAAACATGACTCAAGCTGCAGGGTTTTATAACACTCTGTTCGAAGCTGAAGATGCAGCTTTGGTTATAGAGCCATTAAACGGTTATCGTTTAAAAGAAAAACGTCCAGATAATATTGGTGAGTATAAAATTCCAATAGGAGTACCGGAAATATTAAATGTGGGTAATGATATAACATTAATTACTTATGGTTCATGTGTAAGAATTGCACAAGAAGCGGTAGAACAATTAAAAGAATTTAAAATTAATGTTGAACTTATTGATGTTCAATCGCTATTACCATTTGATGTAAATAATTCAATTCTCGAATCAGTTAAAAAAACAAATAAAATTGTGTTTTTCGACGAAGATGTTCCGGGTGGAGCAACTGCATTTATGCTCCAAAAAGTTTTGGAAGAGCAAGGTGCGTATAAATTTATTGATTCCGAACCATTAACAATTACTGCACAAGAACACCGTCCGGCTTATGCTACCGATGGTGATTACTTTTCGAACCCAAATGCCGAAGATGTTTTTGAAGGTATTTATAACATGATGCACAATTATAATCCTAAAAAATATCCGCAAATATTTTAAAATTATAGTCCGGGTTTTAAACCAGATTCTATAAATTTTAAATCAGTATAGAAATTGGAGGCAACCTACTTAGAGTCTGTCTATAAAGTCCGCTGACTGCGTTATGCCCCAGTACGCTTCGCTACGGGGTAAACTCGTTTTGAAAACAGTCATTTACATTAGTAAACTCCTTGATTTTCAAAACTTCGCAAGCCTTGTCATCGA
>Ga0210054_1002265_pt1 | contig 15268 bp, 13 predicted proteins | sample CryGeymeta201516_FD_185470 | JGI IMG/M metagenome (GOLD analysis project Ga0210054, IMG submission 185470) | Groundwater microbial communities from Crystal Geyser aquifers in Utah, USA - Crystal Geyser metaG 2015-16 (SPAdes) (version 2) | ecosystem: Environmental > Aquatic > Deep subsurface >... | reverse complement strand
AGTGCCCGCTCCGCCCGGACCGCCAATGCGGATGTCGGGGTCGGCGGAGGTGGCGCCGGCGACGGCGTGATCGTAGATCCGCAGGTACTCTTCGAGCGTGCCCTCGAAGTAGCCCCTGGCGTCGGGCTCGTTCCACACCTCGAAGTACCAGTCGTGGATCGCGTCGCCCCACTTCTGTCGGCAGTGCGTCACCATCTCCTCGCAGATCCGCTGCCACTTGCCGTAGCCAGCGTCGTCCTTTGGCGGGAACGGGTTCTCCCACCCTCTACCACCATCGCGCGTCGCGATCTCAGTCGGCATGCCTTCGAGCATGACGACCGGCCGGAAGCCGTTCTCGACCACAACGCCGACGCGTGCGTCGAACGTGTCCCACGTGAAGATCGGGGCACCAGCGGCGTCTTCCGAGTACACCCGCGGGTTGTACACGCAGTTGTGCATCCGCAGATAGCGGAAGCCAAACCGATGGGCGTAGCGCATGGCGTCGACCGGAGTCGGCGTGACAACCCGGTCCATATGCCCCACATCACTGCCAATCCAGAGGTGGCGGAACGCACCCAGGTCCTTGGCGAAGTCGACGGTCACCGTCGCCTTCTCGAGATCCAGCGGCTTCCGGCCCAGCACGCCCGGGTCGTCCAACAACTGTAGCGAAAGATCGTCGAACCAGACGGTTCCCTTCGCGTCGTCGCCCCACAAGTGGCACTGCACGGCCACGAACGCCACGTCGCGCGACAGCAGGACCGTGCTCTCGTGGAACGTCCAGTCATGCGTCCCCTCCAACAGCACGATGCCGCACGCCACGCCCGTTCCGCGCCTGATCGTAGCTGATCACCTGGAACGCAGCCTTGTGCCAAGGCGCCGGCGCCCCGCAGACGACGTTCTCGGTCCTGACCCACCCACTGACTTTCAGCCGTCCGCCGGCATGCGGGATCAGCACCGATTGCACCCCACCGGGACCGGATACCCGCACAGAGCGCTTGCCGGAGTGACGAACCGCAGCGTCCAGTTCAACGGGTCCGCCGCCAATCCGCTGCCAGCCGGGAAGCTGGCCGGCAGTGCCGGTCTCGAATCCGGCGTTGGTGAGGAGGTTGGTGTTAGGGGCGGCGACGGACGGCGCAGCGAACAGCAGTAATGGCGCGAGCACTGGTCCCGGGAACGACGTTGGGCGCATTGCAGGAATCCTCTGATAGTGGTGGCCGGCCGGAGAACGAGCGCGACCGATACAGCGGTGGGCCGGCGTTGCTTCCCCGACGCAGAAGGGAGTCCTCTTCGACGCCAGAGGGTCCCTGCCTTCCGCGGCCGAGGGGTTCGGCGAGATCACGTGGTCTGGTCCCGCCGCTGTCAGTGGCATCGCACATGCACCAAGCGGGGAAACCGGTCTCCGGCAGTCCGTCGGAGGACCACCGGCGGGGGTAACTGTGCCGATCATCGTCGGTCCCGATGCCACCCTCTTGGGTCTGCGGGTCCCTCAAGCCGTCGCCTCTTGACTCGCCGACGCGACCGCACTATGCTCGGGGCTGATGGTCGTCTCCCAGGAGCGGACATGCGAATCGACGACCTCCTCTGGATCCAGGAGTTCGAGGACAAGCTCTGGCAGAAGCACCGCGTCACCGCCGAAGAGGCGGAGTTTGTGCTCTTCACCACCGGACACGTTCGCTTTGTGGAGAAGGGGGCGAGACCTGCCGAGGATTTGTACGCCGCCTAGGGTCAGACGGAGAGCGGCCGGTATCTGGTGGTGTTCTTTCTCTACAAACCCAGCCAGCACGACGCCCTACCCATCTCGGCGCGGGACATGACGCATGCCGAAAGGAGGAGACATGCCGCGGAAACACGTTAGTGTGAGCGGACGAGTGATTGACCGTATGCGAGACGTAGAGAGCCGGTGGTCCGAGCGAGACACGGCTGGCGTGTGGGGTCAGACAGCGCGCGTTCCTCTCCAGCCCAGTGTCAGGCGGCCGGAGTACCTGATCGCTGTGGAAGGCCCGTTGGCGAAAGCTCTCCGGGCAGGCGCCAAAGCAACCGGGGAGTCGGTTCCCGACTACACCCGCCACATACTGGCCAGGATGTTGGCGTCACAGGCGTGACGCCATTGCGCGCGACGACCTCCACCTCGTCCGCAGACGGGTCGTGGGCGCCAACCCCAGCGCTATCACCGCCCTCACCGCCGCGGACGGCCGCGCACCGGTCTGACCAGTGGCGCGGCAGTGCTCTTCCGCTTAGCGACGGTGTCCGCTGCAGGTCGCGCACTCAAGGTGACAACGTGCCCAACACCGTCCCGACATGCCTCACGGTACTGATGTTCTGCCTCCTCCGCGCCAGCGCCCAGGACCTCCCCCCAGTCGGCCGCTTCGACCACAAGCCGCTCACGGAGTCCTCCGGCATCGTGAAGAGCCTGCGCTACCCCGGCGTGTGGTGGACGCACAACGACTCGGGCAACGCGCCGACGCTGTTCGCGACGACCCTCAAGGGCAAGCTCATTCGCGAGGTTCCACTGCCGAGCGCGTCTAACCTCGACTGGGAGGACCTTGCGCTCGACGAGCGCGGCAATCTCTGGGTTGGCGATATCGGCGACAACCTGAAGTGGCGGTCGTCCCTCACCCTCTATCGCGTCGCGGACCCGGACCCTCGGTCTCGGGTGACGGCGCGCGCCACGCCCTTCGTGTTCCAGTACCCGGACAGCCCGCACGACGCGGAGACGCTGCTTGCCCGCGAGGGTCACCTGTTCGTGGTGAACAAGGTGCCGCCTCCCGAGGTGACGACGGTCTACGTGGCGGATCCCGCGGTCCGCACCCCCTTGTCGCCCGGGGTGCCCGGCCAGTCCCTGCCCGCACCGCTGAGTCGGGTCACCAGCCTCAAGTTCGCCTTCCCGATCACCGGTGGCGACGTGTCGCGCGATGGCAAGCGGTTGGCGCTCACCGGCTGCGATGGGCTCTACGTTTTCGTCGGCGACGGCAAGGTGGAAGACCTGCTGCGACAACAGCCGCACCTGCTCTGGCACAAGGGCAGCCGACAGGTGGAAGCCGCCGGGTCCGACGGATATGATGTATACCCGCGAAGGTTAAGAACACACCGAAGTCCCGGTGCGACTTCGGCTCTGTCTGGGAGAATACCCTCTGTCCTACGTCTGCTGCACGCCTGCCGGGGAAGTTCCGCGAACTTCCACTTCGGTGTGTTCCCAACCTTCGCGGGTATAGTGCTCACTAACGAGCAACGTCAGCTCTTCCGTGTCAGCGCAGCAGCCTATGAGAACGCGCCCCAGGTCAACGTCTCCCCGTAGTCGTCACGCCCCCCGTCCGATTGGTGAGTTGGCCGAATCGCGCACTTGCACAACTGCGCGATTCGGCGCACCCGGGGTGCTGGGTGGGGGCGGAGGGGGAGTGCTGATCGCTGGGTCCATGGTGGCTGTGCTGTTGTGTGGCCACCCCTGCGCCGAGACGGTCCGACACCTCGACAAGCTTCGCCCGTTGCGTGTCTCGACACCGTTGGTCAGGGACGGCAAGCCCGCGGCGATTGTCGTCTCGCCGCCGGAGCGGAAGCACCAAGCCCTGGCCGATTGGCTGATTGCGCAGGTCCGCAAGCAGACGGGTGTCGAGCTGCAGTTGGTGGATGACAGCAAGGTGACCGATGAGGACTTGCGCCGATCGGAGATCGTCGTCATCGGCATCTGGCAGACCAACAAGGTCGCCGAGCGGCTGTACCTCCGCAAGTGGACGTTCGAGGACTACGTGTACCCAGGCGTCGGGGGCGAATCGGCCGGGTTTGAGGAGTTGGCTGGCGAGGACGAGCTGCCGCCGGTGTGGAGCTTTGCCTCGGGCGATTCGGGCAGTCACGCCGCGCGCGTATCCGGCCAGGGATCGCGCGGCGGAACGCGTTGCGCGTTGCTGTCGGGGCGCGACTCCGGGTCGCGGGCGTGGGCGGCGGTGTCGCGCGTCGTGGTGTCGCCCGCCGACGCGTTGCTCCACCCGGGGCAGTGGTATGTGGCCTCAGTCTGGTACCGCAGCACCGGGAAGGGCTCTGCCCAACTGAAGGTTGCTCCCCTGAAGGGCAACATGCCGCTCCAGTCCACTTCACTGCCGCTGCCGCCCCACGGAGAGTGGGCGCAGGCCGAGTTGGGCTTCGCGTTTCCCGCCGGCGCCGATCGCTTCTCTTTGGAGGTCCGCCTGAGTGGACCGGGCACATTGCAGGTCGACGACGCCTTCGTGGCCCCCCCAGGAAGCGACCGCAACTTGCTGGCGCTCAGCGGCTACGTGGTTCGGACAGTGCACGACCCCTTCGCGATGGGGCACAACTTCGTCGTGCTGGCCGGGAGCGACCTCGGAGGGACGACAGAAGCGGTTGAGCACTTCGTGGCGTCGCTCAAAGGCGACGAGAAGTCGCTTGAGGCGCCCCAAACGGTCGACGTGCGCCTCGGCGCCAAGCAGCGGATGGTGCCCAGTTACGGCAGGGCGGATCCGACTGAGGAGACGGTCCGACGGAGCGTCGCTCAGCTTCAGCGCACCATCGCGCACATGCCCTCGCTGCAGAACAACGTCTGGTACGAGACGCTGAGTTCGGCCGAAGGCTACCACCTGACGGGGAATGCGGGCTGGGCACGCCTCTACAAGGCGCAGATGGAGCTACTCGCCGACAACCTCGAGCGATTCGGTGCGCTGCCCAACAACTACGTTGAGGGGATGCACCGCTTGGTCCCTGCCTGGGACCTCATGGAAGAGACGCCGTTCTTCACCGACCAGGAACGGTTGCGGTTCACGAACGTGGTCTTAGAGGTCGCCTGCCGCAATGCCGACGCGTGGGCCAAGCTGCTAGCCAATCCGCGCGCTGAGGCGCTCAGCAGCCACGGCGGCGAGCGGGTGCAGTCGCTCAGGTTAGCGGGGCTGTACTTCCGCGACCACTACGGCATCAACGGCGACTGGGTGTCCCTGACCGACCAGGCCATCCGGTTCATGGACGAGACGCCGCGTTCGTGCGATGGCTACCGGGCCGGCTGCGGTCACGGCGTTCGGATGACCCAGTACGCGCGTCGGTCGGGCGACATGGCCTACTTCGGTACCGAGTCGGCGAGGCAGCAGGCTGACTTGGTGACGATGTGCACGGACAATCTGGGCTACCTCGTCTCGGTCGGCGACCAGGACGACTGGAACGTGAAGATCGACCGCGGCTGGGATCTCGCGCGCTTCCTCGGCGAGGCCGCGTGGTTCTACTACGACCCGGAGTGCCTCTGGTTCACGCAGCACCTCGGCTACTCCGACCGTCCGTTCGGCGCCTTCGCCACCGCTGAGCCGCCGCCTGCGCCCGCCCGGTTCGTCGGGCTCCACGCGCTGCCGCTCCACCCGAACCTCTACGACAACATGCTGCTCGACGAGAAGGAGACCCTCCGCACCTACGAACCGGCTCCGCCGCTGACGGTGGGGAAGGAGGAGGCGTTCGACAAGCTGACGTTCCGCGAGGCTGCCGATCCGGCAAAACAGTACCTCCTGCTGGACGGTGTGTCAGGCATGGATCACGGTCACCTCGACGGCAACTCCATTTCGCGCTTCACCGACCTGGGGCGAATCTGGCTTATCGACTGCGGCTGGACGCGCGTCTACCCGCGCGATCACAACACCCTCCTGGTGAGTCGAGACGGCGTGTCGCGGGCGCCGCAGAAGGCCACCCGGCTGGACTTCGCAGCCGACTTGGACACAGTCGCGTTCACGAAAACCACCATTCCCGACTACAACGGCGCCGACTGGTCGCGGCATCTGATCTGGCTGAAGGGCGAGTGCGTGCTGGTGCTGGATCGGGTGACAGCGAAGACGCCCGGCGACTACGCGCTCCGTTGCCGCTGGAGGTCGCTGGGCGACGGCGAGCTGAGGGAGGACGGTCTGCGGGTGACGCAGCGCGGCCCCGAGTTCCGCCTCCGCAGCGCCGACGGTTCGCGCAAGAAGCTGCGCCAGGTCTACCCCGACGACACCGTCCGGTCGACGCTGACCTACCCGTACGCGAACCGGCAAGGGACAACGCTGATCTTCGACAGTGTACGTGAGCAACACCTGGACACCGGCGAGCGGTTCACCTTCCAGAACGTGCTCTACGCCAGCGCGGCGGAGCAGCGTCGGCGGTTCGATGTTGCGCAGGTGGACGACTCGACGGTGCTGCTGACCTCGCCCGAGGGCGACGCGGTTGCGGGGATCGGGGAGCGCGCGGCGGCCTTCTTCGCCGATACGACTCGGTTCGTCCTCGCCGGCGCCACGAGGTTCGGCAACCCGACGCTGTTCCTGTCTACTGCGCCGGTGGATATCGAGTTCGACGTAGCCGAGGGCAAGGGTAGAGTCGTCGCCAAATCCACCGCGCTGGTAACGCTCGCAGCAGGCGCCACCCTCGGCCAACTCGACGGACGCGCCCTGACAGGCCGCCTGGCCAACGGGCTACTCACCATCGAGGTCGGCCCCGGCTCGCACGCGCTAAGCTTCCCGCCCTCCCGCGAGGCGGCGCGGCGGCTGACGGAGTTTGTCCGCTCATTCCGCGCGCAGTCGTCTCTGGCGACGCCACCTGCCGAGCCCGCAGCCGAAGGGGAGCCGCGCCTGCGAACGGTCTGGGAGTACCACCTTCCCAACGACTCGCTCACCCCCGGCGGCCCCGATCCGAGGCAGACCGCCAATGAGATCCTGGACATGAAGCTCATGGACCTCACCGGCGACGACGTGCCGGAAATCGTCGTGGCAAGCAAAGACGGCGCCGTGACGGTGCTAACGCTGGCCGGTGAGAAGCTGTGGCGCCGAACCGGGCTCGACCAGGCATTCGCGGTGGCCGTTGCGCACTTCCGTCCGTCGGTCGCCGCGCCGGCCGATGCCACCAGTCTCGCGCCGCTGCCGCCCAGCGCACTGGAGAGCCGCCCGACGGCGACCGGTGCCCCCCCAATTGCGCTGCCGCCCCTGTGGGTGGCTTCCAAGGACAGCGGTTATGTCATCGTTGGCACGGCAGCGTCGCCCTTCCTCTACGTCTACGACGCGGACGGTGAGCGCGTTCTTGAAGGCTGGCTCCGCTTCAACCCCACCGGCGACGAGTTCGGCGGTCTCGCTTCGCCTGTCCGCTGGCTGGGCACAGCCGACCTCAACGGGGACGGCAGCGAAGAGATCCTGGCCGCCAACTTCTCAGAGCCAACGCCCAAGGGCGGCCGCGTCGAAGGCCGCTACTACTGCTACGACCAGTCCGGCAAGCTGCTCTGGTGGCGGCAACCCGTCTTCCACGAACTCGGCGCAGGAACAGTGGCTCCCCTCAAGCCGGGCGCAAATCCGTTGTGGTTTGTTGCCGGCACCTTCGGCGCTTGCGCCGGTCTGGACGCCGCCGGCAAGGACTCGTTTCGCGCCGGCGCCAGCCACCGACCGACCGTCATCCGCGTGGCCGACGTGGACGGCGACGGCGCCAACGAGGTCCTGCTCGGCGGCGAGGACAACTACCTCCACGTCCACAGTGCCGACGGCGCCCGGCGTTGGATGCACAACTTGGGCGGCGCCCTCAGCGGGATTGAGGTCACCGACCTCGACGGCGACGGCAAACGCGAAGCTATCGTCTCCACCGCCGAAGTGGGCTACAACGTCTTCGCACTGAATGCCGAGGGCACTCGGCTCTGGCAGACGAAGGCGGGCGAAGAAGTGAACGCGCTCGCAGTGGGCGACTTCAGCCCCGCGCCGGGCCGCGAGGTGGCCGTCGGCACAGACGCCGGCGAGGTGGTGCTGCTCGACGCCCGCGGGAAGGGGCTGGGGCGGATCGCGCTCTCCGGCTATGTCGCCAAGATAGCACCGTGCCCCGGCGCGGAGGCGGGGGGACACGACGTGATTGTGGCGCTGAAGAATGGGTGGCTCGCGAGAGTAGCCGCGCCGCAGCCGACGCCGTGAGTCTCCGTCCGCACACTGGTCACCCGCGGCGTTGACGGGTAAGATACCGAGTAGCGGGAGGAGCAATGGATGCCCACCGTTCTGCTTCGGAGCGTGAGATGACACTGGAAGCCACCAAGTTCGTCACGGCCACGGCAATCCGGGCAACGACCGAGGCACTGCTAATCACAGCCACTGGCACGTCCGAGGCGATTCCCTGGGAGCGCTGCTCCCCGCGACTGGCTTCGGCGACAGGGGCCCAGCACGCGCACGCGGAGTTGTCCCCGGGCGGCTACGGCATCCATTGGCCATTGCTCGACGAGGACTTGTCGGTCGGCCGCCTTCTCCGTGGGTGACCGCAATCAGCCCGGAGTGGTTCTCGCCGGGAGGCGACTCGGCGGGCGGGCAAGAGCTGAATCTCGATGAGCCTCCTGATCCGAAACGCACTGGTGCTGCGCTCCGCGCGCGCCGCCGAGCTGGAGTTGGCGGACGTATTGGTCTGCGAGGGGCGCCTTGAGAAGATCGGCGCCGCGGCGGCCACTGACGCCGACCACGTCATCGACGCCCACGGAAATGTCCTCCTGCCGGGTCTCATCCAAACCCACGTGCACCTCTGCCAGACGCCGCTGCTTGGGTCGGCAGGCGACGTGCGGCTGATGGACTGGCTGCGGCAGCGCACGTGGCCGCTGGAAGCGGCGCACGACCCCGAGACGCTGTACCACTCGGTGCGTTGGGGCGCACTGAAGCTGATTCAGAGCGGAACGACGGCGATCCTCGACCACGCCACCGTCCGTCACACCGAGACTGCCTTCCAGGGCATCCTCAACTCAGGGCTGCGAGCGCAGTCGGGCAAGGTGCTGATGGACCACGAGGAACACTGCCCGCCAGACCTCCGCGACAGCACCGCAGAGGCGCTCCGGGACACGTTGGCGCTGATCGCTCGGTATCGCAGGACCGACGAGGGGCCACTCACGTACGGGCTGAACCCGAGGTTCGTGGTCTCGTGCACCGACCGGTTGCTGCGGGAGGTGGGCAAGCTCGCCGGGCGTATGGGTTTGCCCATCCATACTCATGCCCACGAAGAGCCGGTGTCCATTGACATTGTCGAGCGCGAGCGCGGCAAACGCCCGATCCCCCATCTACACGACTTGGGGCTGCTGGGGCCGAAGACGCAACTGGCCCACTGCGTGCACCTGACGGCCGACGAGATCGGGCTCCTTGCCGACACTGGCACGCACGTCTGCCACTGCCCAAGCTCGAACCTGGTGTTGGGCTCCGGCATCGCGCCCGTGCCCGAGTTGCTGGAGGCCGGCGTCAACGTGTCGCTGGGCAGCGACGCGACGGCGTTCAACCCGACCTTCAGCCCCTGGTTTGAGATGCGCGACGCGGCCCTCATCCAAGCTGGACGCCTCGGGCCAACGGCCTTGACCGCGCGCGACGTACTCGAGATGGCGACGCTCAACGGCGCCAAGGGCTTGGGGATGGAAGACGCGTTGGGCACGTTGGAGGTCGGCAAGAAGGCGGACCTCGTCATCGTCGAGGTCGAGCCCTCGCCTTACGCCGACTCCCTGGCCGACGGGGTCATCCACTCGATGGTGTACGACCCCGCGAGCGTGCGGGTGCGCACCAGCCTCGTCGACGGCCGGGTGCTCATGCAGGACGGCGAGGTGACGACGCTCGACGCAGAGGAAGTCGAGGCAAAGGGGCGCGAGGCGATGGCGGAGCTGATCAGGCGAATCGACGCCGCAGGAGGGAACGACACATGCCAAGCCGCCAGAGCCGGCGCGACAAGCTGAGAGCGGACTACCCGAGCGACGGCAAGAGGGTGGAGACACCCCCGAAGATGCAGAAGTAGCACGGCTGCGAGACGAAGGGCACACGGTCGTGCCGGGCGAGGGAAAGCAGCCACCCGCCGTAGTGGGGTCCGCGAGGAAGCTGCTGGGGCTGTAGCAGTCGGCCGCAGGCGAGTTGATGGGCGAACCTCTCTTCTCGGCTGGTCTACGCCCCGATCTTCTCCTCACGCGCCTTCGCAGCGGCGCCGGCCCGCTGCGGCGCGGGCGCCGGGCGGAGAACGTACTCGGCCGAGTGCACGCGCTCCACCACCTCGCCAATGCCGTCCTCAAACGGTTCGGTGAGCCGCTCGCACCGGGGACCCGGCACGCCTTCCACCTTTTCCTCGACCGTGCCGTCCCGGCGGATGATGAACTCAAGTCGTTCTGTTGCCATGGTTGTATTCTCCTTTGGGTCCGACGTACAGCGGGGCAGCTTGCCCGCTGTACTGCGGCGTGCCGCGGAGCGCGCTGGCAGCACCGCTCTACGTTCCCGCGAACTGTCTGTCGCTACGCCTGCGCTGCCTCGGCCGGGCGCTCATACACCAGCCGGATCGAGCCGTCTGCCGTCGTCTCTTCCCTCACCTGGGTGAAGCCCTCGGTCTTGGCCTGCTCGACGACGGCGTGATAGGCATACCGCTGCATCACCTGGTTCAGGAACTCGTCCTTGTCGATCTTCAGCCCCCAGTCGTCGGCAACCAGTTCAAACGTCTCGCCATTGCGAATGAAGCCGACGTCATACTCGTTCGGTTGCCGCACGACGAAGTCGGCGCGCGTCTCCTGACCGGCGTAGCCGCGGACCTGGGCGTTCCGTTCGAACGGTACGCCCAGATCCTCTAACGCTTTCTGGAGGTTCTCCTCGTCTACCAACTGGGTCTCGATCTTGGTGAAGTGGGACATGGCTGTGGCTCCTTGTTTACAGTCAACTGCAAATTGCGAATTGGCAATTGGCAATCTGCAATTTGCATTTCACTCCGCTGCGTTCCGGTCTCCCGTAGGACAGATTGCCAAATCTGTCACCCGAACCGCGACAGATTGGGCAATCTGTCCTACGAAAATCAATCGCGAGGCGCCGCCGGCGGCGCCCTCAGCATAGGTCAAGGGCAACGTCAAGGGCACCACACGTTCGACGTTCGACGTTCAGCGTTCTCGACGAGCAGGTCAAGGGCGAGATAAAGGACTTAAGGACAGTAAGGACTTAAGGACGTAAGGAGGTAAAGAGGTTATCAAGGTCTTGGGCGCAACGAAAACCCCTGACGGTGGACCTGTTGTCGGGGTCGCTGTTGTCGCGGGCGGCGCAGCGCAACCAGGCGAGGTAGCCGTCGAGCCACGCGCCGCCCCGCAACACCCGCCGGGAGCCGGACTCCGGGCCGCGAGGGTTTTCCTTTGGCGAATTCTTGTAGTAGTCATCCTCATACCAATCCGCGCACCACTCCCACACATTGCCGACCATGTCCTGACAGCCATGCCCTCGTGGCATCCGCCTTCTGCCCCCGGACGGCACAACACGTACTCCGAGGGAACCGGCGAGCCCTGGCCGTTCCCGCTGCCTCCATGCCTGCTTACACGACGGAGCATCCTATCCAGTTCGTCGGCAATCGGTCCCTCGCGCGATGCCAACAAAGCCAGGTTCTGGAGGGACGACAGATGGCCTGGGTCGTTGAGCACAGCCTTCGCCCACTTCCTCCTCGCTTCCTCCTCCCGCCCCAAGTCCAGCAGCGACAACGCCTGGTTGTTCAGTTCATCCGGCCCCGCCTCGATGGCCGCGGGCACCGCCCGCCGATACGGCTCCCGCACCACCTTGACGTAGCGCCCGCGCAGGTCCGTCGCCAGCCGGTCCGGGGCGGGCCGCTTGTCGACCCGCTCCTGCAAACACCACCAGACCGGCTTCACGACCGCCCGCGGTGGCGGCTGGTTCCGCGCATGTTCTCGCAGGTACTGCTTCACAAACGTCGCCGCCGCACTGCCATACCCCGGCCGCCCACCCGTCAGCAGCTCGTAGTACATCACCGCAAACGACCACAGGTCGCTGGCCATGCCCACTTCTACGTCGGCGCCTCCCTGCCGCCGGCTCTGCTCCGGCGACATGTGCGCCGGCGTCCCGCCCCGCGTCGTGAACACCGACTCCATCAACTGCCGGCCGCCACCGGCATGCAGCTCCTCACTCTCCGCGCCCTTCGCCAACCCGAAGTCTGTCAACTTCACCGTGCCGTCACGACCCAGCAGCACATTCGCCGGTTTGATGTCCCGGTGCGCCAACCCGCTCCGGTGCGCGTGGCTCAAGGCGTCCAGGCACTGGATGGCGAGGTCCAGCGCGGTCCGAACGTCCAGCTTTCCCGCCCGCGCCAGCCGCTGCGCCAGATTCTCGCCTTCCACGAACTCGCAGAACAGCCGCAGCATCCCGTCCAGCTCCCGCACATAGTAGGCCGTCACGATGTTCGGGTGCATCGGCAGCTTGATCCACGTCTCCGCTTCCCGCACGAACGCCTGCCGCGCAATGTCATCGCTCACCAAATCCGGCCGGATCTCCTTCATCGCCAGCGAGATCCCCCACTCTCGGTGCTTCACCTTCCACACCTCGCCCATCCCCCCGAAGCCGAGGCGCTCCTCCACCTCGTACAGGTCGGCGAGCACCTCGCCGCGTTGGTAGCGGGGCGAGTCGCTCGTAGCGGGTGGCACAGGTCGCTGACCTGTGGGCGGTGGCGCGGCATCGCCGCGCACCGTCGCCAATTGCGTCCGCTCCGCCGCCTGCGACGGGCGCTTCGAGCTGCCGGGCCGCGGCGACGGCCGGTACTGCGGGCGCCGCGACGTGCCGCCGCCGGTCAGGCGGGACCAGAGGGTGTCTTTGGGTGGGGTGCTCATGGAAAGGCTCCTGGGGGAGGGAGATTGACAATTGCAAATTGGCAATTGGCAATTGGCAATTGGCAATTTGCAGTTGGCAGTACACACTCCGCGGAGGGAGTGATGATTCTATATACGAAGGGGCGGCGAATTCCTGCGAACTCGCGGAGATTTCCTCACCGCCCCGCTCTGCGTAGGATAAAGCTCCTCGCGTCCGCAGGGCGCGCGCTTTGTCGCCCTTCGTCGCGGGGCGTCCAACGGCAACGGCAACGGCGACAAAGCTGGAGCTTTATCCTACGCACCTACGCACGGCAAGGGCGGAACGGGCCGCAGGCGTCCGGGGGGGGCTTCAGGGTCAGACCCTCGTCGATGCCCCACAGTTCGCGATCATGTGCCGAGGAGAACTCCCACTCCGCCGGTGTGAGCGCAAGATCGGCACGGACAGGGTTGTTCCGCACGTACTCGCAGATCCAGTACAGCTCGCGGTCGCCGCGTACCCAGTGGTCGTACGATTCTTGTTGCCAGAACTGCCCCGCGCGACTGAGCAGTTCGTTGCAGCCACGCCCCGTGAAGGACTTGAGGCTCTGCAGGATGGCTTCCTGAGGCGTTCGCCGCTCATCGAGGAACGAGGCCTCGTACTCGGGCGTGACGCTGAAGACCCAATGGAGATGGCTTGGCATGATGACGTACTCGAATACGTTGTAGCGTAACCCAGCAAAGTGGTACAGACTCTCCTGCACTTTTCGCGCCAGAGCGGGACGCTCCAAGAACCGCGCTCGAGGCGCTCGGTCCCAGCGCTCGTCGGCGGCCCGGAATGCGTCGATATACCGCCTCCGCGCCAGCTCCCGACGGTTCATGTCATCCCGCGCGCAACTGTCGAGCCACCGCTCCGGGTGCGCTCGCATCCCGGCGTTCTCCTCGCTGGTGACGCTGTCCTGGAGACAGGCCGTGACGAAGTAGGTAGCTCCGGGCAGGTCCCAGTGCGGGAGGTGTCGATGGCGGAAGACCTCGGGGGCGTTCATTGTCACCTTCCTCGCAATCCGTGTGTTCGTAGGATAAAGCTCCAGCTTTGTCGCCCTGCTCTGCGTAGGATAAAGCTCCAGCTTTGTCGCCCTGCTCTGCGTAGGATAAAGCTCCAGCTTTGTCGCCCTGCTCTGCGTAGGATAAAGCTCCAGCTTTGTCGCCGTTGACTTGTGGGACAGGTCGCTGACCTGTCGCCCTCCCGTAGGATAAAGCTCCTCGCGTCCGCAGGGCGCGCGCTTTGTCGCCCTTCGTCGCGGGGCGTCCAACGGCAACGGCAACGGCGACAAAGCTGGAGCTTTATCCTACGCTACGCGGCTCGTTCCAAGGCCTCCCGCATCTCCGCCGCGGTCTGGTAGCGCCGGCCGCGGTCCTTCTCGATGGCACGCTGGATGACTTGGCGCAGCGGCCGCGGCACATCCACCCCTCGGCGCTCGAGGGGGATGGTGTCGTCTTCGATGATGGTCACAAAGGGGTCGCGCTCTTCCGGGGGGCTGAAGTTGTACACGAACTGGCCACACACCAAGTGGTAGAGCGTGGCGCCCAAGCCGAAGATATCGGCACGGTGGTCGACGCCTCGGCAGTCTAGCACCTGCTCCGGTGGCATGAAGGGCACGGAACCGCGCACCTCGCCGCGCTGGGTCAACTGGCTCATGCCGGCATCGCGGTAGTTTTTCGCCAGCCCGAAGTCCGTCAGCTTCACTTCGTAGTGGCGGCCCTGCTGGCGCAGCAGCAGGTTGGGGGGCTTGAGGTCGCGGTGGACGATGCCCCGACCGTGGGCATGTTCCAGCGCCTGTAAGGACTGGAGCCCAAGCTGGCACACCAAGGGGGCGGGGAGTCGGCCCCGGTGGCGCTCGCGCAATTCCTCGGCATTGAGACCGGGGACGAACTCCATGACGAGGTAGAGTTGACCGTCGTACTCACCGTCATCGCGGAAGCCGACGATGTGCGGGTGGTCCAACTGCAGCGACAGCCGCGCCTCCCGCAAGAACAACACCCGCGCCTGGCGGTCCACTGCCACTTCTGGAAGCAAGGTCTTCACAGCAACTTGCTCGCCCGTCTGGTAGTGCTGGCCCAGCCAGACCTGCCCCATGCCGCCCCGACCGAGATCCCGAATCCAGCGGTAGCCGGGAATGCGCTCGTCGTTCTGCGCCATGGCTTCCCGGCACTGCGGGCAGACGACCGTGAGCGAGGCTCCGCCATTCCCGTTGCGGGACCTCGGCGCCGGCGTCGATTCACCGCACCGGGCGCAGGGCGTGATCGGCACCACGCCAAGCTCAGACTCCGGCTCGGCGAACACCAGTTGGCCGTCAGGGCCGCTGCCGTCGTCATTGAACCGGAGGAGCTCCCCTTCGGCCGCCGGCGCTTCCGCCGCGCTGTGTTCCGGTCTCCCGACCGGAACACCTTGGCGACCGGAGGTCTCCAGAACGCGGCGGAAGGACTGCGGAGACCTTCGGTCCCAGCAAGTGCGCGGTCAGGAGACCTGCGCACAGCGAGGCCTTGGGTTACTTCGACGCTGACGGACATATCTGTTCACCTTTGGTGAGTCGCGAAGGCAATTGCGAATTGCCAATTCGCAATTGTCAATTGGCCTGCGGCGCCGCGCTGTGTTCCGGTCTCCCGACCGGAACACCTTGGCGACCGGAGGTCTCCAGAACGCGGCGGAAGGACTGCGGAGACCTTCGGTCCCAGCAAGTGCGCGGTCAGGAGACCTGCGCACAGCGA
>Ga0210054_1002257_pt1 | contig 15283 bp, 20 predicted proteins | sample CryGeymeta201516_FD_185470 | JGI IMG/M metagenome (GOLD analysis project Ga0210054, IMG submission 185470) | Groundwater microbial communities from Crystal Geyser aquifers in Utah, USA - Crystal Geyser metaG 2015-16 (SPAdes) (version 2) | ecosystem: Environmental > Aquatic > Deep subsurface >... | reverse complement strand
TGATATTGACCCACTGCCAGTCTTGTTTAAGGACATGTTTCCAATAAAACTGTAGGCCATTGCGGTCTATCTTGACTGTGCTCCAGGAATGGGACTTCACCAGGTCGTAAAAATATTGCTCCCGCTGTTCCAGGGTCAATTGATCGGGGCAGCAATCAAATCGTTCACTGATTCTACGCACGGCGCGCGCGTAAGCGTCAATGGTCTTTTGACTTTTGCCTTGCAGTTTGAGAGAACGCAGGTGACTCTGATAAAGTTCATTAAATCGGTTCGTTTCAGCTTTTTTCATGGTACATATCTCCCTTTGTTTTGGTGGTGCCCGGAATTGGGCAACGCTGGGAGTTATAAACCATTTTGAGGTTTTTTACCGCCGCGTAGCGGCTTCGTCCAACAAGGTGTTTGCCTTGCAACACTTGCTGACCAGCTCGTTCTACGCCAAGGCCTTGGCTGTGAAACGGGTAACCTCAAACAAAGGAAAGAAAACCCCTGGCGTTGATGGCGTTCTGTGGAAAGGCGTCAGGGCCAAAGGGCAGGCGATATTGTGCCTGCGCCGACGTGGTTATAAGCCGCAGCCACTCAAGCGGATATACATTCCGAAGAAGAACGGCAAGAAACGACCCTTGAGCATCCCAACCGTGAAGGATCGGGCCATGCAAGCGCTATACAAGCTGGCCTTGGCGCCAGTCGCGGAAACCACCGCCGATCGGAACTCCTATGGGTTCCGGGAGGGAAGGGGTTGCGCGGATGCTATTGCCGCCGGGTTTAACGCTCTCAACAAGCCGAACTCGGCCACATGGGTGCTTGAAGGGGATATCACGGGCTGTTATGATAACATCAACCATCAATGGTTGCTGGCAAATATCCCCATGGATCTAGTTGTTCTTCGCAAGTGGCTTGAGGCGGGATACATGGAAGAAAATCACCTGTACCCCTCTCACAAAGGAACTCCCCAAGGCGGGATAGTAAGTCCCGCCCTTGCTAATATGACACTCGATGGACTGGAACAGGTCGCCCGTGAAGCAGTTCCCCGCCGATCGCGAGTCAATTTCGTCCGTTATGCCGATGACTTCATTATCACCGGTAAATCAAGGCAGATTCTGGAGAACCAGATCAAGCCCTCGGTCGAAGCGTTCCTGGCGGAACGTGGCCTTACTCTGTCACCAGAGAAGACCATGATAACTTATATCAAGGACGGTTTCACTTTTCTCGGCCAAACCTTCCGCAGGCACGGCAAGACACTTCACATCACCCCGGCCAAGGAGGGAGTCCTCGCCCTCATCCGGAAGGCAGGAGAACTGATCCGTACCCACGTCAGCACACCGATGCCTATCCTCATCAAGAAGCTCAACGATACGCTTCGCGGTTGGGGCAATTACCACCGCCATGTGGTAGCATCGGAAGCATTTTCTCGTATCGATACCTATGTCTATGAAGAACTTTGGCGGATGATCCGTCGCCGACACTCGGGCAAGTCCGAAAGGTGGCTGGCCAGGAAATACTGGCTGGCGGCCGGACGAAGATGGGTGTTTACGGCAACGGGCGACACCAGAAAGGGCAAGCGACTTTACGAAGTTGTGCGCCTCAGCTCCATAGGCATACGACGATACATCAAGGTCAAGGCCGATGCAAATCCTTACCTACCGGAATATGCCGAATATTTTTGGCGACGCCGGCATGATAAGGAGTCGCGTCTGCTCCCGGCGATGTCCGCGCGGGAGTATCGGGCCATGACCGCCTGAGTTTGAGCTGTACGACCGGGGCGCCCAATAAGGGCGCCCTTCTGAAATGCTTGAGCCGTATGAAGGGAAACTTTCACGTACGGTTCTTAGGGGGGAATGGGGCTCAGAGGCCCCAGACCTACCCGGTAAAAAAATCGTATAACTGGATCAACCTGCCTTTTTTTTTGTTACGGTTTGTCCTACATGCTGCGCTCGTTTGACGCACAAACCGCGCCAAGCCCTGCGGGCGCAGAAATGCAGGTTGTCTAAATGTTAGCCCAAAGAATCGATTTGACATAGTCTGTAATGTGGATTAATATAGCTATAAAAAGCCACATTATAGAGGTACGATATGAGAACCATTCAGATGACACTTGATGATGATCTTGTCAAATCGGTGGATCGTGTTTCAAAGGAACTCCAAACAACTCGTTCTGCTTTTGCCAGAAAGGCGCTCCGTGACGCCCTTGCGCGCTACAGCCTTGAGCAAATGGAACGTAAACATCGCCGGGGGTACGAGCAGCATCCAGTTGCCGCCGATGAGTTCTCAGTTTGGGAAACTGAGCAGGCTTGGGGTGATGAATGAAACACGGTGAAATACGTTGGTATAAGTTCATACCGCCAGATAAAAAACGGCCTGTTCTAATCCTGACCCGAGATTCTGTTTTGGAATACCTTGGAGAAGTAACAATCGCTCCCATCACAACTAAAATCCGCAATATACCCTCTGAGGTATTTCTCTCGAAAGCTGATGGCATGCCCCAGGATTGTGCCGTCAATTGCGATCACTTGCAGACTGTTCCAAAGGGTAAGATCGGGGCATTGATCACGTTTCTACCTCTGCCAAAATTGGTTGAAGTTGGGCGTGCAATACGTTTTGCCCTCGATATTTAAGATAGGAGCGGCCAACAATTTCATCCAGCCGACGCCGGATGCCTACGGTAGATTTCCGAAAGTCCGCGGCGGCGTCGGCAGATACAGGGCGTTACACTGAAAGAATACAAAATTATATTTGCTTCTCTTTTCATTGGTATGATATAATGGAATACCACCGAAGGAGGTTGATTTATGGGAAAAGCAAAAATAGCAATTACAATAGACACCGAATTTATCGGTGAATTGGATAGACTGGTCGAGGAGAATTATTATCAAAATCGCAGCCAGGCAATCCGTGATGCTGTACGCGAAAAACTTACCAGAATGAAGCGCAGTCGGCTATCCATTGAATGCGCAAAACTCGATCCGAAATTTGAAAAATCTATGGCTGAAGAAGGACTAGCTGAGGATGTGAGCCAATGGCCAGAATATTGAGAGGTGAAATTCGCTGGGCGGATTTGAATCCAGTACGAGGTCATGAACAAGCAGGCTTGCGCCCTGTGCTCATTCTAAGCCACGACATTTTTAATGAACGCTCAGGTACAGTTATAGCGGTGGCTATCACAAGCCAACCACAAAAAGCTGGATTCCCCTTAACCCTTGAACTGAAGTCTCCCGATTTACCCAAGAAATCGCGGCTTAAAATTAGTCAAATCCGAACCCTGTCAATAGAAAGAATAGGGAAACTCATTGGCAAAGCATCTCTGGAAGAGTTGAATCAGGTCATTGAAGGGCTGAATGAAATTATTGCGTAACAAAATCAATCCACCCGATCGCTACGCTCCGGGTGATTTTTTCGTTACTTGTGACAAGAACAGCTAGCCCCCTCCGTAAGCGCCGTCCGATTAAGGAGCCGCGTCTGCTCCCTACGACGTCCGCAGGCGGTATCTCTGATATCCGTTTTCATTCACGCTTCCTTGACTTTATGAGTCACTTTGTCTAGTAATAGGAAAGTGCTGACATCTTAATGGCCCTCCCACGCACCTGGGGAGGGTCATTTATCATGAGCGAGTGGGGCGCTAACCCGTTAGTAAACGTTTAAGGATACCAGCTTAAGGAAGTTTAACGATTGACCGAGACCTTCAAGATTGGAAAAATTGATATAGGGCAAGGAGCGCCGTTTTTTCTTATTGCCGGCCCCTGCGTTATTGAGGATGAGGCGCTCACCCTTGATGTTGCGGCGGCGCTTAAAGAAATATCCGGAAGGCTTGCCATACCCATCATTTTCAAGACCTCTTATGACAAGGCCAACAGGACCTCCATATCCTCTTACAGGGGGCCAGGCATTGATAAGGGGCTCGGGATCATATCGAGGGTAAAGGAAACAACAGGCCTGCCTGTGCTGTCGGATGTGCATTCAGTAACTGATATTCCGGAAGCGGCGCGAATACTGGACGTAATCCAGATACCGGCATTTCTCTGCCGCCAGACAGACCTTATCCGGGCGGCCGCCGCAACCGGTTTGCCTGTGAACATAAAGAAGGGGCAGTTTCTATCCCCATGGGAGATAGGCAGGGTGGCGGAGAAGGCTGCTTCGGAAGGAAACCGGAAGCTCATATTGACGGAGCGGGGCTTCAGCTTCGGATACAATAATCTAGTGGTGGACATGCGTGCCATTTCAGTCATGAGACAACTTGGTTATCCGGTGGTCTTTGATGCGACACATAGCGTTCAGCTTCCAGGGGGCAACGGCTCCTGCTCCGGAGGTCAGAGGGAGTATGTGGAGGTCCTTGCAAGAGCAGCGGTTGCGGCCGGAGCCGACGGGGTTTTTCTGGAGGTTCATCCCGATCCGGACAGGGCGCTTTGTGACGGGCCCAACTCCATTCCCCTCAGAGAGCTTGAAGATCTTGTAGCTGTAATGCAGAGGATCAACAAGGCCCTTAGACCATGAAAAGGAGCAAACCTCCACGTGCCTCAGGAAAAAAGAACATCTCCTTAACCACAAAGGCGCTCCAATTGCACACGCCCCAGCAGAACAAGTTATTGAACAAGGCCAGGGATTGCTTTGTTAAAAAGGCCAGGACGTTAAAGGTCATTTTTTTAGACGTTGACGGCGTTCTCACCGATGGGCGCATCTGGCTGATACCGGGCGGGGGCGAGGCCAAGAGCTTTGACGCGAAGGACGGAGTAGGCCTTAAGGCCATTATCAATGCTGGTATCATCCCTGTGCTTATAAGCGGCAGAATATCTGAGATCGTTGAGCGAAGGGCAATGGAACTGGGTATAGAGATGGTTTTTCAGGCAATAGAAGACAAGCCCGGCATCATGCACACTGTTTTAAAAGAACTGGGCATAGAACCCGACCAGACAGGCGCGATGGGCGATGATCTTCCTGATATTCCCATGTTCCGTGAGACGGCCTTGAGATTTGCCCCGGCAGATGCCGTGCCTCGAGTGATAGAGGCCGCCGATCTTGTGACGCAGAAACCTGGCGGACGCGGCGCTGTAAGGGAAGTCTGCGACTGGCTCCTTGCGTGTCGAACCTTTCCTGAAAATGCTTTTGAAGCGGGAGAGGGCGAATGAACTTTACAGAGGCATTATAGGTTGGCTATAATCACTTCCAGTTTCAGATGGGGAGGTTTGAGCCGCTACTGGCCCCTCCTGGGAGCGGGAGTCCTTATCGCATTGGCCGCCTTCTTTTTGGCAAGATCTGCTAAAGAGCCTGAGAAAACAAGCTCCCTTCCCGAATTTGTTCCAGGTGAAGGGGTCAAGATAAAAGAGGTTCATTATGCGCAGGATGATCCCGACAGAGGTCTCAAATGGGAACTGGACGCGGCTGAAGTCCTTTTTTCCGAGGATAACGAGAAGGTGCTCTTCAGGGATTTTGTCTTACGCCTTGAATCTTCCGAAAGGGCCCCCATGAAATTGACGGGAAAAGAGGGAACATACTTTAGGAAACAAGGGCTCATTGTCCTCAAGGGACAAATTCGCGGCCAATCAGATGACGGCTACCGGATGTCCGCTGAGGAAGTCACTATAGAAGAGGCGAAAAGGAAAGCTAATAGCGATGGGCCTGTGAAGGTGTGGGGGCCTTTTTTCACTGTTGAGGGAGTGGGATTTTCGGCTGATCTTGAAAACGAGACCATCAAAATAAACAAGGACGTTACAACCACCATAACGAGACTCTACACTGATAATGAAAAGCTCAATTAGATTGCAGACATTTTTTTCCCTTCTGGGAGCCCTTGTGCTGTTTTTTTCCCTGGCATCGGGTGCGGTCAAGGATTTCGTTAAAGACACGGGGGAGCCTATTGTAATAAGGTCTGACAGCCTTGAGGTGATCGGATCCAAGAACACAATCTCATTTAAGGGAAGCGTGACTGCAAAGGCAAGCGGCTTTGAGATGCAGTGTGACGAAATGCGTGTATTCTATACCAAGGCGGCTTCTAAGGGGCTCGAAAAGGATAATCCGGAGGCCGGCATCGATCGAATCGAGGCAAGCGGCTCGGTCAGGGTTGTCAGAACTGAAGGAGGAGTTGCAACGGCTGATAAGGCTGAGTTCTTTCAGAAAGATGAAAAGGTAATACTCACAGGTAATCCCGTTCTGACTCAGGAGCGGGACTCGGTTCAGGGCACCAGGATAACCATCTATCTTAAGGAAAACAGGATACTGGTTGATGGAGCTGGTGATAAAAAAGTCAAAGCCACAATTTTCCCCAAGGGGCAAGGCGGAACAGCAACGAAATGACACATAAGACGGATATCCTGGTTATATGGCATTAGAGCTTAGACAATCGCTTAACCTTAGCCAGCAACTTATCATGACACCTCAGTTGCAGCAGGCAATAAAGCTGCTGCAGCTTTCGAGGCTTGAACTCCTTGATACCATCATGGAGGAGATTCAGATAAATCCGGTTCTAGAAGAGTCAGCGCCGGAAGACACTCAGGGAGAGACACAGCAGGACTCAGAGGGTTCAAGCGCTGAAATCCCGGAGAGCTACGACAACCGGAAGATAGAAGACAGCCCTAAGGAGGAAATGGATTGGGAGGGCTATCTATCAGAATACAGCAAATGGGGTAACGATCTGGCTTATGAGGTAAAGGACCTCCCTTCCCCCGAGAGCAACAGGGCCATCAAGACAAGCATGTACGACCATCTCCTTTGGCAGCTCAACATGAATAAGCTGGACGATACACAGAAGGAGATAGGGGCGTTTATAATAGGCAATCTTGACGAGCACGGTTATCTTGACGTCACAGATGATGAGATAGCCTCGACAACGGGGAGAACTGTCCCGGAGGTTGTCGAAGTACTTAATATTATTAGGCGCTTTGACCCGATAGGGATTGCAGCCAGGGACACAAGGGAATGCCTTCTTCTCCAAATCGATTTTCTTGGCCTCAACGGAACCCTGGTGGAAAAGCTTATTTCACTTCATCTTCACGACTTGGAAAACAAGCGCTATGATCATATAGCAAAGGCATTGAATGTCTCAGGGGAGGAGATCCAAAATGCGATCTCGATCATTCAAAGCCTTGAACCTACGCCGGGAAGGGGTTTTTCACAAGATGAGCCCATCTATATTGTTCCTGATATCTATGTGATCAAAGTGGGAGATGACTTCGAGATTATTCTAAATGAAGACGGGCTTCCAAAACTACACATCAACAGTTATTATAAGGATATATTGAGCAGCAAAGACCAGGTTTCCTCTAACGCAAAGTCTTACATACAGGAAAAGCTCAGGTCGGCTGCCTGGCTCATAAAGAGCATTCACCAAAGACAGCGGACGATCTACAAGGTCACGGAAAGCATAGTTCGCTTCCAGAGGGATTTCTTTGACAGAGGTATCGCCCATCTTAAGCCTCTCGTGCTGCGTGACGTCGCAGAGGATATCGAGATGCACGAATCCACGGTGAGCAGGGTGACCACAAACAAGTATGTGTTTACACCTCAGGGGATATTCGAGCTGAAGTTTTTCTTCAACAGCTCCGTCAGAAGGGTTGATGGTGACGATATCGCATCGGAAAGCGTTAAGGAGCATATCCGAAATATTATAAAAGAGGAGAATAAGAAAAATCCCTATAGCGATGAGGAGATTGCCGATATCCTGAAAAAGATGAACATCAGGCTTGCCCGCCGAACGGTGGCAAAATACAGGGAGACCTTAAAGATACTGCCGTCGCGAAAAAGGCGAACGGCATTCTAGCATGGCTGGCGGATTCGCCCGATTTGTTTATTTTTGCGGCTGTTCTTATATTATTTCAGATATCCGGAAATCACTCCGGAGATTTCATCAGGCAGGAGGATTGCCATATGGAGATTACAGTAACTTTCAGGCATACGGAGCCCATGGAAAGCCTAAGATCATACGCGGTTGAAAAGATATCTAAGTTTCGTAAATATCTGGACTCACCGCTTGAGGCGCAAATTGTCCTTAGTGTCGAGAAATTCCGGCATCAGGCTGATGTCACCCTGAGTATTGACGGAACAAGGATAAAGGCTGTCGAAGAGACGGGGGACATGTATTCAGCTATTGATCAGGTAATGGACAAGGTGGAGATACAGCTCAAGAGACACCTATCAAAGCTGAGAGACCGCCGCACAGACGCTTCCAAGACAGGGACAATAGCGGATACGGCAGAGGCTGAGGAAAGTGTCGGCCAAATTGCCGATGAACCTGTTATAGAGATTGAAAAACTGGTTGCCAAGCCAATGGATCCGGAGGAGGCCGCGATGCAGTTGCAGATGTCCAGACAGGACTTTCTGGTCTTCAGAAACGGGCGATCAAACGAGGTTAACGTCATCTACAAGAGAAAAGACGGGAACCTCGGATTGATAGAGCCGATTGCCTGAGTCTCATAAGGCATGGGCGGAGTTCTAATTGATGCTATTAAGCGATGTATTCAAGGAAGTAAACGTAGTGCCTGATCTGAGTGCCAAGGATAAGAACGGCCTTATTGAAGAGCTGGCGGAAGTCGTAGTACGTTCAGAGCCTTCAATAAAGATGCAATCTCTTGTTCAGGTTCTCTTGGAAAGAGAAAAACTTGGAAGCACCGGCATTGGTGACGGCGTGGCCATACCGCACGGCAAGCTCGCGGGGATAGACAAACCTGTGGTAGCCTTCGGACGCAGCAAAAAGGGAATAAACTTTGAGGCTATGGACGACCAGCCCGCTGATCTTTTCTTCCTTCTGGTGGCGCCCGAAAACACCTCAGGGATGCATCTTCAGTTGCTTGCCAAGATAGCCAGGCTTCTTGGAAGCAGTTCCGTGAGAAAAAAACTCAGAGAAGGAAAAACTAGATGGGATCTTTTCAAGACAATAACCGACAGCGATCAGGAGCTATAGCATGGTGGGATTGTTGATCATCTCCCATTGTGATCTGGGACAAGAGTTCCTAAGGGCCGCGGAGTTGATTCTTGGAAGCCTTGATGCAGCGGCAGCCATCTCCATCAGTCAGAATACCGACAGTGAGGATATCCTTAAAGCCATCTCTGAAAAGATCAAGGTGCTCGACAAGGGAAACGGCGTACTTGTTCTGACCGATATGTTCGGGGGAACTCCGTCAAACCTTAGCATGCCTTTTCTTAAGGAAGGCAAAGTCGAGGTCCTCACTGGTGTTAATCTTCCAATGGTTATAGCGGTTGCTCAGGACCGAGATCGCCTGAGCCTTTCGGAGCTTGGAGAAAAAGGCATTGAGGCCGGAAAAAGAAGCATTGCTCTTGCCGGATCTCTTCTCAAATAAATATGGGTTCAATTGTCTTACTGGGGGAAGATAACTTCGGCTGTTACAGCGCCTCTATACTTGAAATAGAAAGGCTCTCCTTTATTACCCCCTGGGGAGAAGATGCTTTTCGCGGAGAAATGGCCAACAGATATTCAAGACTCTGGGCATATATTTCAGACAATCAAGTTTGTGGATATATCTGCTTCTGGCAGATATTGGACGAAATTCATCTGCTCAATCTGGCTGTTCATCCTAAAAGAAGAGAAAACGGCATAGGCGGTTTTCTCCTAAACGAGATGATCATGGTATCGAATAAAGATGGAGGACGAATCGCCTGGCTTGAGGTGAGGCCTTCCAATAAGAAAGCCTATGGTCTTTACACGTGCGCAGGGTTTATTGAGGTAGGCAGAAGGCCCCATTATTATTCCGATACCGGAGAAGACGCTATCCTTATGAGCCTTGATCTGAAAGCAACGGAATACACAGCCCCAGGCCGCCTTTATCTTGGGAGCCAAGCCGGAGATGGAACGGCATATTCCAATAATATTAAAATAGAAACACAACGAAATAACTACTAAGGAGGACTTGCTATGACCCTTAAAGCTGGCATCAATGGTTTCGGACGTATAGGAAGGGTTGTCTTTAGAGCTGCGCTTGGAAGAAACGACATCGAGTTCTGCGCTATAAACGATCTTACCGACCCGGCCACCCTGGCCCATCTACTCAAGTACGACTCGGTGCACGGGGTGCTTAACGCCGACATAAAGAGCACCGATCACTCACTTATAGTCAACGGAAAAGAGATAGCGGTCTATACGGAGAGGAACCCCGAAAATCTGAAATGGGGGAAACTGGGAGTTGATACTGTCTTTGAATGCACAGGACTATTCCGGGAAAGGGATAAGGCTGCCGCCCACTTGACCGCTGGAGCCAAGAAGGTCCTAATCTCCGCTCCTGCAAAGAAGCCTGACGCAACTTTTGTAATGGGAGTTAACCATAAGGAATATGATCCGGCCATTCATCATGTAATATCCAACGCCTCCTGCACTACTAACTGTCTTGCCCCTGTCTGCAAGGTTCTTCTTGATCGCTTCGGCATAGAAAAGGGACTCATGACCACGACCCATTCCTACACGAGCGACCAGAGACTCATGGACCTTCCCCACAAGGATCTTCGAAGGGCGCGCGCGGCTGCCCTTTCCATGATACCAACCACTACAGGCGCGGCCAAGGCCGTAGCCCTTGTTTTACCAAAGCTCGATGGGAAACTGAACGGACTTTCCATTAGGGTGCCTACGCCTAATGTCTCGATTGTTGACCTTGTGGCCCAATTGAATAAGAAGGTGAGCGCAGAGGAGATAAACCAGGCCATGAAGGAGGCTGCCGCCGGAGAACTCAAAGGGATACTCAAGGTAAGCGAGGAAGAACTGGTATCAACAGACTTCAATGGTTCAAGCTTTTCTTCCATCGTGGATGCCCCCAACACCATGGTGATAGGCGGCGACATGGTCAAGGTACTGGCCTGGTATGACAACGAGTTCGGATACTCCTCAAGGATGGTTGATCTTGCGGTTTTTATGGCAGGCAGGAAATAGGATTGCGTTTGATCCGAGTTTAACAGGGAGGTGAATGGAATGGGAAGTAGAAAACCCCTTATTGCCGGCAACTGGAAGATGAACCTTACCCTTTCTCAGGCAGTCGAGCTTGTTAACGCAGTAGGAACCAACCGCGCCAAAAGTGACGATGTGGATGTCCTCGTTGCTCCCCCATTCACCTTCCTTGGTGCCGTCAGGCAAGAGGCTTCCGCGGCGAGGATTTTCTTGAGTGCACAGAACATGCACTTTGAAATCAAGGGAGCCTATACTGGAGAAATCTCAGGAAGAATGCTTCAAGATGTGGGATGCACCCATGTCATCCTGGGCCATTCAGAGAGAAGGTCTATCTTTGGAGAAAAGAGCCAAACAGTTGATCTCAAGGTAAAAGCAGCTGTGATGATCGGCCTCATACCCATTGTTTGCATTGGAGAGTCCCTTGAGGAGAGAGAAGCCGAAAAGACATTCGAGATCATAAAGGGGCAGCTTGAGGGCTCTTTGCAAAACTTTCTTGCGGATGACAAAATGCCCCGGTCCACCATCATAGCCTACGAGCCTGTATGGGCAATAGGAACCGGCCGAACCGCCACTCCCGGCCAGGCCCAGGAGGTGCACGCGTTTATTAGGGGCTGGATTGCCGAGAAATTCGGCAAACCTACCTCGGATGAAATCCGTATCCTTTACGGCGGAAGCGTTACACCGGCCAATATTAAAGACCTCATGAGGGAACCGGACATAGACGGAGCGCTGGTGGGTGGGGCGAGCCTCAAGGCCGACACCTTCCTCCCCATTGTAAATTTTTTGGCCGCCTGATATGAAGATTTTTCTTGCAAACTGATAATTTTGCAGTGTATGATAATTGGATTAAGCAATTTATTACCTTTTGGTAAACTGACATGAAGATTATATTGATTTTGTTACATGTTTTTGTGTGTATGGCACTTATCCTCATCGTCCTTCTTCAGAGAGGCAAAGGAGCCAGTATCGGTGCCGTGTTCGGAGGCTCCAGCCAGACGGTTTTCGGAAGCTCCGGGGCATCATCTTTTTTGCAGAAGATTACGACGGCGGCCGCTGTCGTATTCATGCTTACGTCCCTCGGCCTTTCAATCTTTTTTGGAAAAGGACCTGCTTCATCTATAATGGAGGGCGTAGGAGATAAGGCTGTACCTGCGGCTGAGAGCACTCAGACTCCAGCCCAGGATACTCAGGCACCCTCCCAGGGGGCTCCTCAGGGCGGGACCACTGAACAGCCTAAATAGGCTTCCTGAATTCGATTTGGATTGCCGAAGTGGTGGAATTTGGTAGACACGCTATCTTGAGGGGGTAGTGGGTTATGCCCGTGCGGGTTCAAATCCCGCCTTCGGCACCATCTACAGGTTTAATCATTTCCTTATCTGTCCTTTTAAGTCTCATAGCTCCTTGAAATAAAGCTAATTATATGTCTTTTTTAGGTCTCACCAGGGGACATCAGGTTTATTGACATCGAAATCTTTTTACGGTATCTGACACGGTATCAACTTCAAAAAAGAGGATTAAGGAGGGCTTTGATACCGTATGCCTCTCTCGAAAACATTGCTGCGCAAGGCTGAACCTCGCCAAAAGCAAGAAGTGCTGAGCCTTACCCTATAATTACTTCCCATTTCCTCTACCGGCTGCCTAAAACGCAATTATTCGGCCTGGTGGATCATTTTTTGTCTTTGATTAGAGTAGAGCTGTATGAGAAACCTCTATATATTGTGGTCATGGGGTGGCAGCATGAAGTCAAAACTGCAAATAGACTACCTGAAAGCTGCGGTGATAATCTGCTATTATGGAAGGGATCGAAGACAGACGTGACGCCGCTAGAATAGACCTTGAATTTCCCATCGCCATCGGCGGCAAGCAAAAGGTACTTGCCCCCAGTCAACCAGCCTGCATTTACAAGCCCCCACTACAACCCAGAGGGCTTAGTTGCGGGTAGTTGACTGGAGTCCATAGATTTGGCTTCGCATGAAGAGGAGATTATCCGGTGGTGGATAAACCGTTACTGCCATACGGTTCCCTTGCCGGTAAAAGCGAAATCCTTAGTCTTTTTGAATATTGTGTCGGCATTGATTTGTTATTTGTGACGGAGCGGCATTCGGCATCGGGCCAAATCTGGGCTGTGTAGGGTGAAGGCAGCGCGGTTTGTGGGAGAGATAAAACATAATCAAAACAAGTCCCCTTTCCCCAATGTGATCCCGGACAGGAAGAATGCTTTTCACCATAAAGAGGGGTATACTCGAACAAGTTCGTTGAAGCTGAAAACAGGCAGGCCATAGATTCTTGAAATCCCCGGCTTCGAAGAGGCCTGACGGAAACAAAAATGGGCTGACTTCGAATGCGTGTTTCAGCTTAACCCGGATGTTAGAAGGCGAAGATGATAAATAAAAAAATTGAGATTACCGTTCCCAAAGACGTTCAGGAAAACTGGCAGCAGATCGTTGATATTCTCGCTCAGGTTTGCGAGTTGCCTGCTGCGTTGATCATGAGGTTGAGAGCCCCTGATATTGAAGTCTTCATTTCAAGCCGAAGCGAAGGCAATCCTTATCATCCGGGAGAGAAAGGATCTTTCGAAGATTCAGGCCTGTATTGCGAAACTGTAATTAAATCCAAGAACAAATTGCTTGTTCCTGACGCCTTGGTGGACAAACATTGGAAAAACAATCCGGATGTAAAATTGAACATGATCTCCTACTTGGGATTTCCCATATTTTGGCCAGGAGAGAAGCCCTTTGGGACCATTTGTGTATTGGATGTCAAGCGGAATGAGTATTCAACGGTAATAGAACAGCTCATGCTGAAATTCAAAAATCTGATCGAGTCCCATCTTGAGCTAATTTATGTGAATCAATATCTTGGAGACAAAAATAGAAGGTTGACTGACTATTTGATGGAGATTCAGGCCCTACGTGGCTTGGTTTCTGTTTGCTCAAATTGCAAGTCCATAAGAGACAATGAAGGTGTCTGGCATCCAATCGAGCACTACCTTATTAATCACCCTGAAGCAGATTTCAGTCATGGAATTTGCCCTGAATGTATGAAAAAATTGTACCCGGAATATACAGAAGAATCCTATCAGCCGTTCCCACAGGACGCTGAAGGATCGCCGCGCCTGTGAAACCGGCCGTTAAGTAACTTAAACTTTGCACATAGACTCTAATATCCTGCCAGAGCCTTCCATCCATTCTTAAGCAACTCCGGGCAGCGCTTCCGCCCGAAGTCAACACAGGCGCTGTAATGCTTAGGGATGGAAGATTTTCCTATCTCCTTCGGATCAAAATAGAGATCCTCTCCAACCTCTCTTGTAACATACTCCTTGTACCGCTTCTCAAGCTCATCCTGCAGGAGACCTTTAACCTCTACTACCCGCACATCGAATCTCAACTCACGAAGTCTTTCTTTGACAGGCCTATTGATAAAGCCGGTGCATATCTCGATCCTGTGCGTGTCAGGAAGGGCTTTGAACTTATCAAGGAGACCAAGGGCAAGCTCTGTGTATTTATCCAGGTAGAGTCTTGTTCCAAAATTGGTCTCGGTATCAGACCGGAAGTACTCGACAGGGACTACATCGGTTAAAACCTCAACTTCATCTGTTACGCCCACCATGACTCCGCAGAGAGGAAATCCCCACCCGGCATCATCAACCCGCAGAACCGGAAGATCCGGCGGAACGAAACTCTCGTAGTCAGCTTCAACAAGCTTCTGCAGCACTTCACTGTCAATACAGACAATGCTATGGCCGGCTTTTGCCTTGTTGAAACTGTAAATCTTCACGTTCCACTTTGGGGATATTCCCTCCTCTTCCACACCGTAATATGAAGCAATCAGATGGGGATTTTTCTCAGTTCTCCGAGTCAGAAATCCCTGTTCGGCAACATCCTCAAGCCGTTTGATAATGAAGTCTGTCTCTTTGGCTGAAAAAACTCCTTTTGAGAAGTTGAACATCGATCTGGTTCCTCCGTCTTTCAGAAATCCATATTCCTGAGATACTGCTTGGTATCCTGCGCCAGCGCCTCTGTATAGATGAGAGTGCTTTCTATGGAGGCATGACCCATCCATTGTCTCAAGACCATGGGAGGTACGCCTGAAAGGGTTGCATTGACTGCAAAGCCATGCCTGAATGAATGCGGGTGAGCCCTTTCCTTTTCCAATCCTATTTTTTCTCCGGCACTTCGTATAATCCGGTAAACCATCATACGGCTCAGGCTGAACAGAAAGTCAGCCTTATTAAAGCCGTTGTTCATGACATAAGAGGCTATTGTGCCTACAAGGGAAGGGGAGCTATAGCGCTCAGCAGAATTGACACACTGATGCTCAGGTAAATTAATACACTTTTCATCCCATCGATTAAAGTCTCATCCAATCCCACTATTCTCTGGATTTCTGTCAGATAACTATTCCACCAGT
>Ga0210054_1002238_pt1 | contig 15345 bp, 12 predicted proteins | sample CryGeymeta201516_FD_185470 | JGI IMG/M metagenome (GOLD analysis project Ga0210054, IMG submission 185470) | Groundwater microbial communities from Crystal Geyser aquifers in Utah, USA - Crystal Geyser metaG 2015-16 (SPAdes) (version 2) | ecosystem: Environmental > Aquatic > Deep subsurface >... | reverse complement strand
AAGATAAATAGCAAACTTTGTCGATCTCCTCGGCGGAACACTCTTTAAATAACTCCGCCAAAATCTCCGTTATTTTCAAACGGGAAGTATTTTGTTCAAGTTGCTGAAAATACTCTGAAAGTCTTTTAAGAGTCATCTTGTTGAGCGCCTCTTAAGTATCTTAAGTGACTTAAATTACTTAAGAATATATCTAACCGCTTTTCTCGACCCTTTCTTTTTAATCAGTTTTTGTTTAATTAAAGCGTAAATTTCCCGCAAAATTGTGTCCTCAGAAATCATGGGCAACAATGGTTTTAGTTCCTTCATTGTCGTTTGTCCTCGGCTTTCAATATATTCCATAATTCTCATTTGTCTTTCGTTTAAAGCTAATTGTTTTCCTCCTAATTTCGCTTTAATTTTATCATCCAATGAAAGTCTCCTAATTTTTTCTTTAACCTTTGTCAACTCAATAGATAGCGCTTGGGTAAAAAATTCTAACCAAAAAGTTAAATCCCTTTCAGCAAAGCGTTTCTCGTCGGTCAAATCTGTTTTTCTTAAAGCATCATAATAGTCAAAAGCGTTTTTGTCAAAATATTCTTCGAGAGAAAAAAGCTTTTTAATGTCGTATCCTTCTGCAAATAAAATTAAAGTCGCAAAACCTCTGGCTGTCCGACCGTCCCCATCAGTAAAAGGATGAACCGAAGAAATAAAATAATGGGAAATTGCGCTCCGAAAAACCGGGTGAATCTCTTTTCCTTCCTTCGAATTTAACCACTTTAAAAACTCGTCAACTAAGTACGGGACCTCGGGTGCGGGTGGCGGTCGAAAAACCACTTCTCCTGTTTGCGCATTGCGTAAAATCACTTGCACTTTACGAAAGTGCCCTCTTTGTTCATCTGGCACCAACTTTTCCATCGCCACACTATGAATTTTTAAAATTTGCTTCTCGGTATAAATATTCTTTTCCTTTTCTCTTCCTTTTGTTTCTTTCTTTTCTTCACTTATTTCTTCTCTTTCCCTATCTAAATATTTCAAAACATTCCTGAAATTTATCACCTCCTGAATATCTCTTTCCCCGGCAACAACTTTCTTCCCCTTCAAAACCTCTTCTGCCTGTGTAAACGATAATTCATTACCTTCAATATGAGTTCCATGGTGAACTGTCGACAACGAAGCCTCGTCCCGAAATTGTTTTTCGTAAGCAGGAATTAAAGGAGCGTTGTTGATTACTTCCCGACACGCCTCAATTACGCCAATATTCTGGAGAATCTTGTTAGTAATGGTATATTTGGGTGTGTACACGGCCTATGAATCGTCAATCGCTATCTCGCTAGCTCGTTATCTTGTTAAATCGGTAAGCGATATAACGAGATAATAATCGCATATTTTCCGCAAAACTTCAACACTAATTGTTTTAGCAGACTTTAGTCTGCACTTCTTGTCAACTCGATCATCTTGACCCCTTTCAACCACTCTCTCCCCACCATTCCTAAATCCGCCGTTGTCATAATTGTTTGTTGATCGTTAATTAAATCAAAAACCAATTTTCGATGCTCAATGTCAAGTTCAGAAAAAATATCATCCAAAAGCAAAACCGGAAAATCGTCAGTTTTTTCTTTGATAAAATTTGTTTCCCCCAACTTTAACCAAAGTATTGCTAGTCTCTGTTCCCCCCTCGAACCATATATAGAGAGATCTCTTCCTTGTTGTTCGGGATAATTCGGGTTTTTTTGATCATTCGGGATTATTCGGATTTTAAAATCGTCACGATGAGGCCCCACTAAGGTCATTCCCGCCGCTATTTCCTCATTCCCATATTTTGCCAATCTTTCCTCCGAAATCGCACTTGAATCATATTCCATCTCAAACCTCTCATCCGCTCCGCCAACTGGCGGATGGCGGACCTCAAATTCCTCACGAGCATTAAGAAAGTTAATAAAATCTTTCCTTCCCTCGCTAACAATATTCCCATTTTTAACAAGCAGTTGATCCCAAAAATAAAGACGTCTCCTGTCAACAACCCCAATCTCTCTCATTTCTTCTAAAATTTTATTCCGTGATCTTAGACCTTTTTCGTAAGACAAACTGGCTCGAGCATATTCTCTATCTACCTGAGACAAAACCATATCTAAATATTTTCTTCTTAGACTCGGCGAGTCGGTCACTAGTTCTAAATCTTCAGGCCCAAAGTAGACTGCCCGTAAATTGCCAACAAAATCGAATGCTCTTTTCCCAACTCCATTTACTAAATATTTCTTTTTGGCTGTTTTCTCCCCCGCTATCTCTCCCCGCGTTAAAACTATTTCTAATTTCGTCTCTCTTCCATTTTCCCCCGTCTTCCCAAACACCCTTCCGATTTCCGCCCCATTTCTTATTGTTTCGCTTTCTACTCCTTTGACACGAAAGCTTTTCCCGCTTGCCAAAAAATAAATCGCCTCCAAAATATTCGTCTTCCCGGCAGAATTCGGCCCGACAATCAGGTTTGCTCTGGACGAAAAACCAAACTCTTTTTTGAAGTAATTACGAAAGTTTTGGAAGATTAAAGATTTTAATATCATTAAACTTTGAATTTTGCATTATAATTTTGAACTTTGCACTTTGAACTTTGAACTTATTTCTGGCATTTTTCGCAAAAAAAAGTTCCGCGCCCACCTAACGCCATTCTTTTAATAACCCCATCGCACTCTGGACACTTTTGTCCTGCCCGACCATAAACCCGAAGACAGTTTTGATATGTTCCTTTCTCGCCGGTAATTTGCCGATATGCCTCATCCCTGTCCGAGCTTCCTTTGTGTTTAATCGCGTCTTGCAACACCGTTAATATAGATTTTCTTAATTTCTTAATATCTTCATCTCTCAGCTCACTAGCTTTTCTTGTCGGCATAATTCCGGCGGCAAATAAGGCTTCGTTAGCATAAATATTTCCCACTCCTGCCAGTTTTTCCTGGTCCATAATCACCAGCTTAACTGGCTTCCGACTTTTGGACAAAATATTTTTAAAATATTCTAAAGAAAAAGTTTTTTCGTCATTCGCCTCCGGCCCAAGTTTACTCAATTCTGGTATCTCGTCTTCAACTTTAAACTTTAAACTGTCATTTTGAACTTTGAACTTTGAACTTTGAACTATCTTAATCCACCCAAAAATTCTCAGGTCATTAAAAAACAATCTTCCTCCATTATCAAAATAAACAATCACTCTCGTATATTTATTCGGTAATTCGCAAACTGCAAACGGTCCGTCTTTTTGTTCGCAGTATTTTTCGGTTCCCCTATCACCTCTCACTTCTCTCTTATCTCTGAATATCAACTGTCCTGTCAATTTCAAATGAATCGCTAAATAAACTCCACTCTCCAGCTCAATAATCGTAATCTTCCCCCTTCTTTCGACCCCCAACACCTTCAACCCCCTTAATTCCCCCTCTTCCCCTGCAAAACTTTTTTTCGTCAACACCTCAATGCCGGTTATCCGCAAACCTTTTATCTTCTGTTCAAGTTGTAATCTAATCGTCTCTACTTCTGGTAATTCTGGCATTGTCTTTCACAAATTTTTCAAATTCTTTCTTAAATCTCTCTTTATTAAACTTTTCTGCTTGCCTCCGGCAATCTTCAGGCTTAATTGCTCTCCCAACCTCCCCAAAATCCCCAATAGCCCTAATTAAACTCTTAACTGTCGCATCATCTACAAATACACCTGTTTTTCCCTTGCCCGTCCGAAGTCCCGCCGGTTGGCGGGACGAAGGAGGGTCAATCACCGTTTCCAAATATCCACCGCCACGGTAGGCTATCACCGGAGTCCCCGCTGCCATCGCTTCAACCGGTGTAATGCCAAAATCTTCATCTTCTGCCATAGCAATAAAGGCTTTTGCTCCCGACAGCAACTTGAACTTTTCCTCGTCTGTTACCGACCCCATAAACTCAATTGTCGAACCGGCCGTTTTTTTCAAATTCTCGATCTGCGACCCGACACCATAAATTTTTAGTGGTAGTTTTAACCTACTGCAGGCCTCGATGATCAAGTCAAAATTCTTCGGCCTTTCTAATCGCCCTCCGGTAATATAATAATTTTCCTTAACTTTGCACTTTGCACTTTGCACTTTGCACTCATTAGGTATCTCCACCGGCGGATAAATCACCGTACTCTCTCTTCGGTAAAATTTCTTAATCCTTGATTGCACCTCACGGCTGTTGGCAATAAAAAAATCAACTTTTTGTGCTCGTTCCCAATCATAAAGTCTCATAAAATGATTAACTACCGCAGCATAAATTCTGATAAAAATGTTTTTTCCCAAATCTCGCGAAGTCTCGTATCCATAAAGATAGCGCGGCGGCGTATGACAATAACAAACCTCAACGCCACTGCGCCTTGCCGTAGTCCCGCCACGGCGGGACGAAGGTAGAAAACCTTTAGTAATTGCCCAACTGGCTGAAGAAATCACCAGGTCGTAGTCACTAAAATCGAGGCTTCTCCAAATCAAGGGAATCAAGAATCTCAAAGGAGAAATCAGTCTTTCTTTATAGGGTAATTTTCCAAACCAACTTTCAATAATCCTGGCGCCACCAAACTTCTCGGCCAAAGTACTGTTTTTTTTGATACTGGAAAAAATAGTATAAATCGGAGCCGAAGGATAAATTTCATGTAAAGCCAGCAATACCTGCTCTGCTCCTCCTTCGCCCTTCAAATAATCATGAACCAAAGCTACTTTCATGGTCAAAATTCCCCCTTGACAGTATTAAAACTATAAGTTATTATACTCCCGCTGTACGCTGATTTTAGCGTTTTACAGTTGGTCCCGCACCGTCTTGACGGTGCGGGATCTTTTTTTTTGGTCAAAACAGACTTCCCTGCCTCTCGCTTGCCCCGCGAAGTCCCGCTTTGCGGGACGAAGTGGGGTCTTTCTGCCCTTTCTCTCCTGTTAACCTTCCCGCCAAGCTCCGAAACCCCAATTCTTTAAACAAAGCCAGAACTTTTTCTTTGTCAAAATCCTTCGCTACGCAATCCTCTAATTCTAACTTTATTGGTACGTTAGTCAAAATCGTTGCCAGTTTTTTTGATAAAACCGCGCTCTCCGCTCCTTCCGCCAGTTTTTTTATTGTACTCTCCCCAAAGCCCTCAAATCCCCCACAACCCTCATTTATCTTCGTATAAACGCCTTCCACACTCCCAAACTTTTTAAGAAGATCCACTGCTGTTTTTGGCCCAATTCCGGGCACTCCCGGATAATTATCCGAAGGATCGCCAACCAGTCCCTTATAATTAATAATTTGTTCCGGTGGTACTCCCATTCGTTCCACAACCTCCTCGGCACCAACGATTTGGCCTTCAGACAACCCCCTTGTCGGCATATAAAGTTTAGCTTTATCGTTAACGAGCTGCATCAAATCTCTATCTCCGGTTACAATAACTATTTCCAAATTTTCAATCTCGGCCGCTTGTTTTGCCAGTGTGCCGATTACGTCATCCGCTTCATATCCTTCCACTTCAAAAATTGGAATATTAAAAGCCGATACCAACTCATGTACTTTTTCAATTTGTCCGGACAATTCCGAAACCATTTTCGGTCTTTTAGCCTGATAGCCAACAAATTCCTGCTGGCGAAAGGTCGGTTTGGCGGTATCAAAAGCAACCACGATATATTCAGGATGTAAATCGGCAAAAATTTTAAAAAGCATAGAGGCAAACCCATAAACCGCGTTCACTAGCTCCCCGCTTCTGTTTGTCAGCGGCGGGAGAGCATGGTAAGCGCGGTGAAGTATCGCGTTCCCGTCAATAAGCACCAACCTTTCTGCCATAACCCAATTTTACCACCTAACCTCTTCCAGTTTCTGTATCCTCCGAGAAATTATATTCGGGGATCGAGGGGGTCAGGTAAAACCCCTCTATCTACCATCAAATCAAACACTTCGAGCAGAGCAGCATTAATTTCTTCCTGCTTGTTATCTTTTCCCACCGATCCTTGATAAACGTTCCTTAGCTCCGGCTTAGTTGCTCCGAAAAGCAGTAATTCAACAATTAAGGGTATTTCCTGCCCCCAACTTTGTTCATTTTCTAATCTTTTAAGAAATGTCTGGAAAAAAGGCTCAACCGACCGAACATCTTTTTTGGCTGCTTCAACAAAGTCTCTCTCAGAGACAGATTGTGACAAGGGCCCTCCTCCTTTTGAAAGTAACCTTACAATCCGTCCCATCGCGATCCTGGTCTGCTCATCCTTATGGTCCCCCCATCTCAACTCACCAAGAAAGCGATTATATTGGGCGACCAAGGTTCCCTTCGAAGGTTTTCCTTTTGACTCTTCTATTTGTTCCCAAAACATCTCAGCGTTATACCAATCTCTCTCTGGTTCCTCGGATGTCACTACCCCAAAACTTTCTCCTTGACAATGAAGTCCTCCGTCTTCTATTCGCTGGGGCGGTCGCCCTGTCTGTTTACAAAGTCCTTTTTCTACATCCGACATATTTTTCCTCCTTACTTAATAAAAAAACTACCCTTCCGGGCAGTTCAGTGAAACAATAGTATCACTTCAATATTACTTCATCAATTTCTCAAATTCTTCTTCCTCAAGTGTTTCTTTCTCAACAAGTTCTTTAGCAATTTTATCTAACTTTTTACGGTTCTTTTCCAAAATCTCTTCTGCAATTTTATAAGCAGCATCAACGATTTTCTTTACCTCGGAGTCAATTTTAAACTGCATTTCCGGAGAGATCGTTGTTTGGTCATACCAAGTTACCCGACCCAAGTCGCCTACTTCTGACAATGGGCCTAGAGAAACCGGTCCTAAAGTACTCATGCCAAAATCAACTACCATTGCCCGGCTAACTCTGGTTGCCTGAGCAATATCATTCGCCGCTCCGGTTGTAATTTCTGAGAAAATCATCTCCTCCGCTGCCCGACCGCCCATCATCACCTGGATTCGTTCCAATAAACGGGTTTTGGTTTCCTGCGATCGATCTTTGAGAGGCGCAATCAAAGTATGACCAAGACTCATCCCGCGGGCAACAATCGAGATTCGGTGGACTGGATCGGTATGAAGGCAAAAGTAATTCACCACCGCGTGTCCCGCCTCATGATAAGCCGTCATTTTTTTGTCTTCATCGGATTGTAATCTTTTTCTTTCCGGCCCCAATTTAACTTTAACGGCTGCTTCCTCTAAATCTTTCTCTTCAATTTCTTTCTCATTTTGCCTTGCCGCCAATATTGCCGCTTCATTAAGCATATTTTCCAAATCAGCCCCAGAAAAACCGACAGTACGTTTGGCAATTTTTTCCCAGGAGACATTTTTGGCAAAATGTTTACCTTGAGCATGAATCGCCAAAATTGCTTTCCGTCCCTCAAGATCAGGCATATCTAAAACAACAGTTCGGTCAAAACGTCCCGGCCGAAGTAATGCCGGATCAAGAAGATCACCGCGGTTAGTCGCGGCGATAATCAAACAATTATCATTCGGAGTAAAGCCATCCATCTCCACCAGAATCTGATTCAAGGTTTGTTCTCTTTCATCATGGCCACCGCCGCCAAACATTCCGCTTCCTCGCTGCCGACCTATAGCGTCAATTTCGTCAATAAAAATTATTGATGGAGCAGCTCTTTTCGCGGTTGAGAAAAGATCCCTAACCCGACTGTTATGAAGCAAAATTGGTTTCTCGCCCCCAAAGAAAGCTTCGTTTTCCACCCCACAAAGGTCATAAACATAACTATCAAATGGCTTTTCAATCACCTTCTTAACAAAACACCTCTTAATTTGATATGGACGGTCAATATCCCCCGATAAAAACGGATTACTAGTTTTACCGATAATTAGACTCCATGATTCTAAATCTGGCAATGGTTTACTTTTAATTTTTCTGCCACCTTTTTGTTGTTCATGCTTTATACCGACTTTAATCCCATGCATCGAACAAAGCCAGGCCATCTCCGTTATTAATTGCTTAGAAACACTAGTAATTGACAATTTTCCTGTTTTGGTGATGTAGCCATCTCCATCGGACCATCCTTTTAAGAAGGCTAAAAAGTACTCTCTGGGTAAATTCCAGATAAAGTCAGGAATATGTTTGTGATGCGAACCATTGCCGCAAAAACGGCTGAAAAACCGACCAAGATGGTGCGAATAATATTTAATTCTTAAGGTATTGTCTTCTGTCTTTTCTAAAACAGGCTCTACTCCGAAACTCTCCTTCATCAATAAAGTGCAATCTTTATGAAGTTCTTTTTCTTTAATACCAAAAGTAAATTCTAAGTTGCCTGTTGCTCGGCCTTCAGCTACATAGTATCCGAACAGTTTCATTAACTCCGGTGTCACTTCTACTCTTTCTGGTAAATCCATCTTTACCAACTTTCTCGACAGAAGCTGGGGAAGGTAAATTCCTCGTTGCCAATTACCAACCGTGGCTTGAGAAACACTAATTTGTTCTCCAATTTCTGATTGACTCAATACTCCTTGGAAATCCAAGGCGTATTCATATTTTTTTCTTAAATTTTCATCTTCGCCCCAAAAATCTAAAAAGAATGGCTCTATCTTCGTTGGAAATTCGTGGGCCTTAATTTCATGAATTGTTTCTCGTTTTTCTTCATCCCAATGTCTGATATTCAACGGCAAATTGACCAAAACGTCGCCCGGTTTTAACTCGTTTACTCTCTTTGTTTTAATCCAACCGTGAGTTCTCACGAAAACACTGTGGTCACCAGTAGCCTTAATTTTTCCGCCTAAAAATTCAATTTCGAAAATTTTATCGACCTTGTGACGGTAAACTGCAAAAACTTCTTGCCAACGACTCTTATCGAAAACAAATTTTTCTTTACCTCTCGTCCCCCAAAATTTTGTCTGCTTTTTGGCGAAACCCAAAGTCTGAATATTTTCCACCTTCTTTATCAAACCCTCCTCGTCTTTTAGGTAATATTGATCTACAAATTTACCAATGTCAGTAAGACAAACCCTTCCATCTTCTTTAGCCAATATGGGGGTGTCACCGGTCACCGAGGCCCCGACACCGACCAACATTTCCATAAACTCACTTCCGGCCATGGAAAAGAAAGGTACACCTGCTTCACCGGCCACTGCTTTTGCCAAAAGCGTTTTGCCGACCCCGCTTGGACCCACTAACAACACTCCTTTGGGGGTTCGTGCACCCAAAGCGCGATACTTTTGAGGATGTTTCAAAAAGTCAACTACTTCCTCGAGTTCTTTTTTGGCTTCATCAACACCGGCCACATCCTTGAAACTAATTGCCTGTTTGCCTTTGGCAAAAAGTTTTGCCCGCGATTGACCAAAAGAAAAAATGCTGTCTTGAGCACCCTTGGCTTGACGGAAAATAAAATAAAAAAGAACTCCCATCAATATCAGGGGCAACATTGTTCCTGCAATGTCGCCTATTACTTTAGAAACAGTCTGATCAACTACTTTTATTTCTACTGATTTTGGATCGATTCCGGCGGTTTCAAAAGTTTTAACTAAACTTTCTCCCGGCTCTTTCCTGGAAGAAAACTTTTTACCATCTTTGTAAGTCAGGAGTAACCGATCACTATCAACTAAAATTTGTTCAACTTTATTATCTTTAATGTCATTTAGGGATTGGGTTAAGTCAATTTCTTCTGCTGTTATTCCCGGATGAAGCAAAGAAGACAAAAACGATAATCCTAACATGATAACCAGAAACCAAACTATAAGTTTTTTCGAGGACAAATCAAGACGAAATTCAAACTTTTTTATCTTTTTAGGATCAGGAGATTTCTGTCCGTTAGAATTAGATTTTTTCGACAACGGTCTGACCAACTTCATAATCCAATGATTTTATCATCTTTTGCCTCGATTAACAATCTTAAAGGAGTCCCATTTTTTCTTTCACTTCGGAAACAGTTTCTTGGGCAATTTTTGAACAATATTCTCTGCCCTCCTCGAGAATGTCTTCCACGAGCGAATAATTATCTTCATAATATTTTCTTCTCTCTTGGATTGGAGCAAGCTCTTTATAAATTGCCACCGCTAAATTTTCCTTCAGCCGATCGTATCTTATTCCCTCGTACAAATACTGCTCCGCATATTCTTCATATTCTTTATTTCCCTCAAACAACTTAACCAAAGTTAATAAATTCGCTACGCCACCTGTTTCCGGAACTTTCTTGCCTTTCCCAGCGTCGGTAGGCGCGCCGGCCAATCTCTTCCTTATTGTCGGCAAATCGTCGGTCAATAAAATAAAACTGCCGGGAATCGATTTGCTCATCTTCCCCTCGCCTTTTAAGGAAGGAACGTAGGCCCCAGGGGTCAAATATGCCTGCGGTTCAGGGAAGGTTTTGCCACTTGTCCTGAGCGAAGTCGAAGGAAACATTCGATTAAAATTTCTGGCCATTTCCCGGGTTACTTCAATATGTGGAACTTGATCCTTCCCTACCGGTACGGTATCCGCCTTGTAAACCAAAATATCAGCTGCCATTAAAACCGGATAATATAAAAGTCCCATGTTAACGTAATCCGGATTTTCTGCCTTTTTATCTTTGTATGTCGGCAAATTCTCAAGTCTTGCTACCGAATAAAGGGTCCCCAATAAATATGCCAATTCCATGTGTTCCGGCACTTGTGACTGAATCATCAAATGGCATTTCTTGGGGTCAAGTCCTGCTCCCAGTAGATCCAAAACCAACTCTTTAATCTGCTCTTGATAAGTTTTAGAGCTATAAGGAGTAGTTATTCCGTGCAAATCTACCACCGAATAGATGCAATCAAAATCTGCTTTGTTTTGTAACTCTAAGGCCCCTTTTACCATGCCCAGAAAGTTTCCCAGGTGTAATCTTCCTGTTGGCCTTAATCCTGAAAAAACGCGGTGAATTTTCTTCATTTTTCTCCTTTCATTCTAACATAATAATGGATTTTATCTTTAAACTCTGACTTATCTCTACCTTAAACCCTGACAAAAAATGAAAGGGTCTTTTCTCGGGCTGGCAAAGTTTGTACAAGAGATCATAATCAACAAATACTTTATCTCCGCCCGTCAAATATGCTTTCAATATCATCATCAAAAAAGAATGGGAAATCGCCAAAACTGTTTTATTGCTCTCCAGATAATCTTTCAAAAAAGAATCGACTCTGGCTTTCACTGACAGTCTCGTCTCCATAAGTTGATTTTCGAAAAAGACTTTTAGAAATCTCGGTCGAGCAACATCAAATGCTTTGTCGCCAAGACTAATAAATTCCTTTTCGTCCATAATTTCCCTAAAATCAAATAAAATTGGATTTAGCCTTATATCTTCTTCCAAAGGAACTCCTAGTAATTTACTAATAATTCTGCCAGTTCCATCTGCTTGTTTTGATTGGGCAGACAAGATGGTCACTTTTTCTCTCTCTAACTTTAATTTTTCTACTTTCGAGCGAATTTTTCTTTCTTGACCTTCCTTAAGAGAAGGAAATTTAATCCCCAACGAGGTAGCGACAATACTGTCATACAAACTCACTCCCTCAAAGGAGTAATCTATCTCCCCACTGGTTAAAAAAATAACTGTTGTCATTTTTCTTCAGGCATTGTTGAAATATTAAGTTCTATTAAGGGAATCTTTGGCAGAAAATTCCCTTCTTCCACTTGTCTTGAGTCGGGATATTGACGAACCATTTGGTCGTTCATCCACTCAAAATTAGGTGTCGCGTGATTAACAATAATTAATCGTCCTTCGAACCGTTCTCTCATCAGCTTGGAAAAAGCCATATACTGAGCTTTTTGTCTGGCGATATGATCAATTTTCTCCTTTTGTCCAACTGGACCTAAAAGTCTTTCTATTATTCTGCTCCTAAATTGAGTGTCTCGTTGAAGACTGCTCGCCACTCTTCCCAAATCATTGTTATCCGCCTCAAAAATTAATTTTTGTCTAAAAAACTCATAAGTTTGATACCAAGAGTCTTCTCTAAAATATTCTAAAAATCTGGCCGCCAAGGGAATCCCGTATTTCTCAAAACAAACATCTGGGTAGATATTTTTCATTTCCTCTCCAATAGACTCAACACTATCTTGACATCGGCGGGTAAATTCTTCGGTAGACAAATTCAGTTTTTGTAAAAAAGGAAGTAGATCTACTTCTGTATCGGCCATTAGAAAAAAATGAATAACAGAAATCCCTTTGCTGCGCAGTAGACGAATCCCTTTGGGAACCTCAACCAGATGTTGACGAATATTGTGTTCGATACCACTATTCAATGCTTCATAATTGGGTGCACCATTTTGACTTGTCGAATATGGTGGACAAACCGAAGAAACCACTACTACCGGCTCACCTGTTCGTAAAGATGCCTCTATGACTTTTTCGAGAAAAATAGGCTTAGTTAAGGAAGTAAACAAAGTGGAACTTGACAGAAACTCCTGAACAACTCCTTTTATCTCTCGCCGATCAAATTTATTGTCTCCACCAAACCAAACCCCGATTCCCTCTCGAACCGGGGCCCCCAAAAAATATTTCTGATTCTTTAATCATAAAAAAATACCTCTTTTAGGCAGGCCAGGAGGGACTTGAACCCCCAACACGAGATTTGGAGTCTCGCCGCTTACCATTGAACGAACTGGCCTAAAATTTCTTTTGAAGACTTTCATAATATGCCCAAAGTTTTTTTGCCACACTGGCGTCGTAATATGAAATAGCAACACATCCTTGATAGTTTTCACTCACCCTTTTACCAGTATTTGGTTTTCTGTAGCTTCTATGAAATTGACACCTTGGAATTCCGGTAATATTAGACCAAAATTCAATCTGTCGATTTTCGTCATGATACGTATGAATATGAATAAGTGCTCTCAATCTCTTTTCGTCTATATTGAACCCCTTTCTTAAAAGACCGAGAAAACACTTAATCATGTTTGGCTCGGAATTTGTGAACCTCACCAAAGTAAGGGTAGTTTTGTTCCCCTCACACCAAAATAACATTGAAGCAAGAAGTCGACACAACTCTTTACTAGAAGGAATTTTGCTCAATTCTTGCATAGTCTCAACAACTAAACTGTCGAACAGCTTCTTTCTTTTTTTTCTTTTAACAAGGATGGTATTATACTGGCCTAAAATTGCACGTTTTTTCAATCTGCCTTTGGCTCTTTCGTTTAATTCGACCTTGCTTAACCATAATGAAGCTGTACTTTTCGCAATTTTTAACCTTAATGAAACTTCTGACAAAGAAAACCCTCTCTTTCGTAGACCTATTGCCTTTTTCTTCAAATCAATTGGATATCTCATTATTCGAACCGCTATACTAAGTTATATAACCTCTATTATATTTTCAAAGAACTGATGTTGTCAATCTTTTTCTACCCAACTAAAAACAAAAAAATCCGCCCTGTCGGTGGATACTTACGAATAACAATTTATCTTTAAGCGCTCCGTTACCGACACGCCTTGCCAACTTTACAGTTCTGCCTCTGCCCAGCATTTCCTCTGGGAAGCTCAGAGATTCCAACCCATCTCTTCTTTGCTTTTACTATCTCTATTCTATCTGTCCACTTCCCTCTTGTCAACTGAACCATCGCCGTTTAGTTTTTCGAAATGAGTGGCGGGCTTTTCTTTCTTGGCCAAACCGTATTCCATAGCAATTTTCTCCAAAAGTTGCCGGGGAGTTTCCCCTTTAGGCAACTTAGCTGCCCGCTTTTTAAACTCAGGCGTTAATTCCTCAACCATTTCTTTGGTTACTCCGACAAAGTTTAGAATTTCCGTCAGAAAATAATGAATGATATGCCTACCACTTAACTGCCCCAAAAGAAGTCTTTGCTCGGTTACGCCAAACTTTTCCCAGGGATGACCCTCGTAAACAGCACTGTTTTTCAAAACCGCTTGTGTGTGTACGCCGGCAGAATGGGTGCGATTAGTTAAACTGATTGGTTCGGCAGCCGGCACTTGCATTTTCATTATTCCCGCCAAAAGAACATTAAGAGAATAGGAAGCGCTCAAATCAAAACCTGTCAGTTTCTCGCCTTGCAAAAAAAGATTAAAAAGCAAAGCGGTCAAAGAAGTAATGCCTGATCTTTCGCCAAATCCCAAAATACTGGTTTGGACAAAATCAATATTTGCTTCTATTGCCGCTAAACTGTTAGCTAAAGCCAGTCCGCGGTCATTGTGGAAGTGACCCTCCAGAAAAATTTGGGAATATCTATTTTTAAAAAGAGCAATTCTTTTTCCAACCTCTTCCGGCGTCGCCGTTCCAACTGTGTCCGGTAGACCAAAACGGTCAACCACATCTGAAAGTTTATCATAGATTAAAAAAAGCTCCTGATCGGCTGTCCTGAATGCGTCTTCACCACTAAAACGCAGTTGCAACCCGGGATAATTTTTTCGCAAACCCGAAAGCATGGGTTTAACGGCGGCAATAATCTCCTTAAGTCTTTTGCTGTGATTAAATTTTTGAGAAACGGCCGAAGTACCGATATAAAAATTTAGGCCGTCAATTTTAAATTGCAAAGCTTCTTCAATATCTTTAGGATGGCAACGACTATGAACAAAAATAAAAATCGGACATTTAGTTTCTTTAGTCAATCTTTCTTTACGGGCGATAATTTCCCCCAAATCTTCTTTTTCCCGCGAGCTGATTGCCGGCGAAAAAACTTCAAAATATCTGACGCCGTAATGGACCAGGGCCGTAAAAATTTCGACTTTCTCTTCGGTACTCGGATAATACTTGCCATAATCATCCCAAAGCGGACTTTGCAATCCCTCCCGTAAAGTCGTATCAATTATTTCCATTTTTCCTTCTTAACTTTTTAATTATATTCCCGAATTACTCTAATTGCGAAGGATCAAGCTTTGCTTATTCCACAAGGATCAAGCTTTGCTTATTCCACAAGGATCAAGCTTTGCTTATTCCGCAAGGATCAAGCTTTGCTTATTCCGCAAGGATCAAGCTTTGCTTATTCCGCAAGGATCAAGCTTTGCTTATTCCGCAAGGATCAAGCTTTGCTTATTTGCATCCTTAAATGTAATTTGGGAATATAAGCAGAGCTTGATTCTCTCCGCCAGCTGGCGGATCGAAAAACGAATACCTTAAAGTAACTGCAAATTCTAGTAAGATGAGTATACTCTAAAAAAATCTGATAGAATTCATAAGAATGGGGATGAGAAACACTTTATCCGTAAAAAAGAAGATTTTATCTGCCAGGTTTGCGGTACTTATGTTAAAGGAAATGGTTATACTAATCACTGTCCTAACTGTCTTTGGAGTAAAGATGTTGATCTTGAAGTTCCCGGCGACCGTGCTTGTGCTTGTAACGGACTAATGGAACCGTTATTGATTGAGCTCAAAAAGGGAAAATACTTCATCCTCCACCGCTGCCAAAAATGCGGAAAATTGTCCAAAAATAGAACCTGTCCTGAGGATAATTTTGAAAAAATCGTAGAATTATCGAGTAATCATATATAAT
>Ga0210054_1002215_pt1 | contig 15415 bp, 10 predicted proteins | sample CryGeymeta201516_FD_185470 | JGI IMG/M metagenome (GOLD analysis project Ga0210054, IMG submission 185470) | Groundwater microbial communities from Crystal Geyser aquifers in Utah, USA - Crystal Geyser metaG 2015-16 (SPAdes) (version 2) | ecosystem: Environmental > Aquatic > Deep subsurface >... | reverse complement strand
TGACATGACCGGGCTGGACCCGGCGTGGCAGCCGCACTTCTTCTACCGACCGCACTTCGTCGCCGGCACTGTGCAGCAGAGCTTCGACGTGTTGGTCCGCCCCGGCGCGCTGTTCTACACCGAGTGGCGGGACGACACCGGCTACCCCGGGTGCATCGGCCCCAGCGTGACGTTCGACGCGCGCAACGGCGACGCCCAGGTCTCCGCGAGCGGCCAAGCCATTGGCAGCGTGCCCTGCGGCGAGTGGGTGCATGTGGAGATTTCCTGCCCGTTGGGCAAGGGCGCGCCGAGGACGTACTCGGTGACGCTGACGACGCCCGGCCAGGACCCGGTGCAGACGAACGACCTCGCGTGGACCGGGGACGAGTTCCACGCCCTGCAGTGGCTCGGCTTCGTGAGTACGGCCACCACGGACGCGGTGTTCTATGTTGACGACATGGAGGTGCAACCGACGGAGTGAGAGGCGGGGGCCATCGCGCGCTGCTGGGTCGCTCTTGCCACGCCAACGGCAACCGTGCTATCATCCACAGGCGATCCGGGAGCCTGGGGGACGAACCTCCTCAGGCCGTTCGTTCGTGCTGGTGCCCCAGTTCCGAGGTGTTCACATGGCGAGTCTCGCTCTTGGCGACATTCTGGATGACCTGCGTGCTGCCGAGGAGGGGCTGCATCGGTTCGAGCGCCGCTACTGGGTCAGCTCCGACGACTTCTTCGCTCTGTACTCCAAGGGACATCTCGATGACGGCGAGAACGCCGAGGATGTTGCCGAATGGGCCGGGCACTGCAAACTCCACCAGAAACGACTGGCTGCCCTGGAGCAGATCTCCAGGGAACGGATCGCTTCGCTGCCTCGCGAGCGGCCGGGCGAGTTGGTGCGGCTGACCCCGGGCGAGCCGGCACTTGAGTTGGCGTGATGGCTACGTTCTCTCGTCGCGAGTGCGAGGAACTGCTCTATGACCTCGCCGGTCATTGCCCCGGCGTCACCAGTTCCACGCTGCGCCTGTACGGCAACAGCGCCACAACCGCCTTCATTCGTGGTAGCGTGCACCTCAGCAACGGTGCCGAACTGCGGGTCTTCGAGTACCTGGATCTGACCGACGGCGAGATCCTCGACTACAGTTACTCGGTTTACCGCGGGGGGCTGAAGGGCCGCTGGTACGACGCGCAGCCTCACCCGGAGAACCCGGAGCTGGACCCGACGTTCCCGCATCACTACCAGGCGCCGCCGGACATCAAGCACAACCGGCTGCCAGCGCCAGACATCAGCGCTCGCGCCCCCAATCTCCCTGCGTTGATCGCGGCGTGTCTATGCCTGTGATCGGGTCTGTTCTTCCCGCGGCCGCCCCACCCGGAACCGGCTTCTGCCGATAGGAGACTCGCATGCGCCGAATCCTCTTCCCTGCCAGTGTGCTGGTCTCTCTCTGGAGCCTGTGCCTTCCAGCCTTCGCCGGAAGATACTGCGTCAGCGTCAACGCTGGCGACGACGCAAACTCGGGAGCCGCCGAGAGCCCGCTCAGGACCATTGGCCGCGCAGTCCAGGTAGCCAAGCCTGGTGACGAGGTGGTGGTGGCGGCGGGCGTCTATCACGAAGTCGTGAACATCGGAGGCCACCCCGACGCGACGGAGCGGACGGTGTTCCGCGCCGACCCCGTGGGCAGCGTGCTCCTGCGAGGCGAGCCGGGCGAGAAGGCGGGCGAGCGCAAGACGGAGCGGTGCAGGATCGTGGTTCGGCGGCCGAACGTGACGGTCATTGGGTTCGACGTGCGCGACACGGAAGAGCACGCGGTGGAGTTCGTCGAGTCGCCGGGTGCCGTCGCCGACCGGTGTACGTTCCGCGACAACAAGCTGGACGGCGTGTTCTTCTTCCGGCAGGACGGCGGGCGGGTGGAGAACTGCCTCGCCGTCGGGAACGGGCGGCACGGGATCTGGTTCCTCGGCATGCAAAATGGTGTCGCGGTGAGCAACACGCTCTACGGGAATGGGGCTTCCGGCATCGCCGTCGGGAACTCGCCGGGCGTGATCCTGTTCGACAATCTGCTCGCACAGAACAGCGTCGGTCTGCACTTCACCGGCGAGGGAACCGCGACCGTGCGTTCCGACCACAACCTGCTTGCAGGTGGGGTGCTCGGCCACAGGTCAGACGCGGTGTGGCAGGAGGCCAACGCGGGCACGCTGGAAGACTGGCAGGAGCTGTCGGGGCAGGACGCACACAGCCTCAAGGGCGACCCACTGTTGCGGGACACGGCCAACGGCGACTTCCAGCCCAGCGCGCCGCCGGCCGGCGTCTGGTCGCCGGCGGCCACCGCCGGGCTTTGGGCGGCGGAGTTCGCTGGCCAGCGCGCGCCGACTGGAGACCTGCAGGGGAGAAGCAAGAGCGCGGCAATCTACCCCGCCGTCGGCGCACTGTATGCCGAGTCGACGGGGCGAGGCACCCCGTTCGCCTCGGTGGCCGTCCCATTCACCGGCCGGGTGAGCGTTGGCGTGTTCGACGCCTCGGGGCAGATGGTTCGTGAACTGCTCCGCGACTACCCCGCCCCGAAGGGCATGCGCGACCTCTACTGGGACCAGCGCGACGACCAGGGTAGAGCAGTGCCGCCGGGCAAGTACGAGTGGCGCGCAGTTGCGCACCAGGTCCGCGGCCGCGACGACGGTTCCGTAGGCGACTCCGGCGATCCGCCCTACGGCAAGACGAACGTGCCGACCGGGATCAGCAGCCTCGCCGTTGACTCTGCCGGGAACTACTACACCACGACGTTCTGGGACGAAGCCGGCTACGGTGTCGTCAAGTACAACCCCGAGGGCAAGGCGCAGTGGGTACCTCCGTTCTACATCCGCAACGTGGCGGGCGGCTACGGGCAGACGATCGCCACCGATGGCAAGTACGTATTCGTCGGGCTGGCGCGCAATGTCCGAGAGGAAAAGGGCAACCGGTACCTCAGCGACCAGAGCCGGCGCCTCGATTGCGCCACCGGGCAGCCGGCAGACTTCCCGGTGCCCGAAGGCGCCGACAAGCCCAAGGTCAACGAAGGCAACGTCCTCATCGTCAACCCGGTGAAGGAGCAGCCCTGGATCCCCCACCAGAACTTGGGGTCCGAGGCGAGCCGTCGTCTGTTCGCCGCGCGAGGACTCGCCTGCGACGCCACTCGGCTGTGGGTCAGCAACTACTTCCGGTCCAAGGTGGAGGCCTACGACAAGGAGACCGGGCGCAAGCTGGTCGAGTTCGACGTTGACCGGCCGATGGGCCTCGGCGTCTCCCCGGTGGGGAGCCTGTGGATCTGCAACCGCGGCGACCGGGTTAGCGAGTACACAGTTGAGGGCAAGCCCACCGGTCAGGGGATCCTTGCACTGAACGACCCATACCAGGCGACCTTCGGCGGCCACGACCACCACCTCTACCTCGGCGAACTCGGCGCCGGGCGAGTGCTGGAGTACGACGTGACCGGCACTGCGCCGAAGTTGGTTCGCAGCTTCGGCCGCAAAGCCGCCGGCCCCGGCCGGGTGCTGCCCGAGGTGTTCTGGGACGGCCCGCAGGGGCTGGCGGTCGATGCGCAAGGGCGGCTCACACTGTCCGACCCCGGCACGGCGCGCATTCTGCGCTACACGCCCGACCTCAAGCTGTGGCAGAGCTACACCAGCGATTTCGTGACGGCGCCGTTTGTGGATGAGCGCAATCCCGATGTCCTGCTGAGCAACGACCGACAATACGAGGTGGACTACAACACGGGGAAGTGGGAGTTCTCGCACAGCCTGGCGCCCGCCAAAGGCATTCGGCGGACGCTACCGAACGGTCGCGACTACCTGTTCGACTTGGGCGGACACCGGATGGGCGTGGTGGTCTGGGCCCTCGAGGGAGCGGGCGACAACCTGCGCGTCCGTAAATGCGCCATGGCCGGCGGCCGGTGGATGGGGAACGACGACCTGGGGGAGGGCACGCAAGCGGCGCAGTACACCTGGCAGGACACCAACGGCAACGGTCGCGTCGAGGACGACGAGATGGTGTGGGAGAAGCCCCTCGATGGCAAGCAGTACTACATGTCAGCACTGGCGCCGGGGTGGTGGGTCGACAAGGACGGCGCTCTGTGGCTGTGCGATCAGGTCACGAAGTCGATCATGCGGTTCCCGGTGTTGGGCTACGACGCCCACGGCAGCCCACGATACAAGTGGGCAAAGGCTGTGACCGTCGTCCCCGCCGACCCGTCGCCGTGGAAGTTCGTGCCGACCAACCTCAAGACGACGCCGACCGGCGACTTCTACGTGCAAGGCACCGTCGAGGGAAACCGCGACATGAAGTGGTTCTGGATGGGTGGCACCGCCGTGGCCCGCTTCGCTCCCGACGGCACCCGCCGGTGGCTCCACGTGCTCCCCCGGGTCACAGTGTCCACTGCGGCCGACGGCACGTTCTGGTACACCGGTGAAGGCAACACCGCCAAAGTGACCATGTACACCGACGACGGCCTCATGCTCTGCGAGATGGCGCCCGGCAAGCCGAGCGGGTTCGTTAGCGGCTGGATCGACCACGCCCTCGGCCTGTACGCGTTCCGCCACCCCACGCTGAAGCGGCACTACGTGTACGCCGAAGAAGATTACTACGGCAAGTCGATTCGGTACCGGCTCGAAGGAGTGGAGACGATGAAGCAATTCAGTGGCACGGTCGAGGTCCGCCAATGAGAGACGCGAGGGCAAGCCGACCGAGCACACAACTGCAATGGTTGCTGCTGGCGGCCCTCTGCGTGCCCGGCACTGCGGGAGCGGCAGCCGAACTGATCCTGCCCCAGACTCGCAACGCCTTCTATTGCGCCGAACCGATTGAGCTCGCGGTCGCGGGACTTGCCAAGGGAGATAGCGCCACGGTCGAGTGCCAGAGCACGGCCGGGCCGGCGGCGCTTCGGTTCGACGTCCATGGTGACGGCTCCACCGTGGCGGTGACGCTCCCGCCGCGGGCGTTGGCGCCCGGTGAGTACACCGTCCGCCTGGACGGCAAGGACTCCGTTAAGCTCACGCTCGCCAGCGGTGTGCGGCCGTCGACGCTGCTGCTGTCGCAGACCAGCGTGCAGCCGGCACAGATGCGCGACGCGGGAGGGAACTCCGTCCTGGGCAACGCATTCTCGTTCGGCCTGCTTGAGCCGGACGGGCAGCCATCGGCGAACCTGCGGCGCCGGTCGCCCGGGCTGGATGCCTTCGACCGGGCCCTCGCGTTGGACTTGCCGACACTCGTCTACATGTACTGGACCGGCTACGTCACCCACAAGCCCTTCGGCACGGAGAAGAGCTACGTCAGCGCCGACATGATCGAGGCCACGCGGTTGCTCAGCTTCCACACCGCGCAGCGGCTGCGGCGGTACGGGCGGAACATCGTGTCTGTCGGCGCCATCGACGAGCCGGGTCTGCCGTGGGGCGACACGCCCGCCGGCGGCATGGCCAGCGGCTTCCCCAACTGGAACGAGCAGGCGTGGTACGAGGCGCGCGGCTGGAAGTACACCCAGGACCTGGCCAACCAGTCCGACGCCGACTGGATGAAGTACATGGGTCTGCGGACGGGCATCCTGCGCGACAGCCTGGAACAGGCGAAGCACGACCTCAAGGCCGTTTGGCCCGAGGTCGCCTTCAGGCAGGACCTGTATGCCCTCCACGCGATCATGGACGGCACCGACACGCGCACGCAACAGGTCAACGACGACGTGACCACGCACGCCTTCTTCGACTTCTGGGGCGGGCCGCTTGCCGTGCCGGGGCAGCTCTACTGGGAGAAGGCGCACGCCCCGCTGGCGCCAATCGCCCATGCCATGAACTCAAGCTCATGGTGCCACTGCCGCAGGAGGGGAAGACGGCGCAGGCCGAACTGGACAGCAACGCCTACGAGGTCGGCATCGCCTACGCGCGGCCGCTGATCGACCTGCACCAAGCGCTGCGGAGAGCCGGCTACCCGGCCCACTTCGTAGACGAGCGCCTGCTGGCGTCGGGCGTTCTCCGCAACTACAAGGTGTTGTTCGTCAACGGACAGACGTTCGCCCTGCCCGAATCGGTGCAGGCAGCCCTCTCGGACTTCAGGAAGTCGGGAGCGGTTCTCGCCGACCGGTCCACCGCGGCGACGCTGCCCGCACCTGTCGTCCACGAGCTGGACCTGAGCACCCAGACGTTCCGCGGCCGGGCGCTGCTCCGGAAGCGGCAGGCGGAAGCCGCGAAGACGGAGCGCGAGAAGAGCCTGTTCGAGACGACAAAGCTGGAGAACGAGCCTGTGCGCCAGGCGGTGCCAGCGCTCAAAGCCCTGCTCGCCCGGACGGCCGCACGGCCGGTACTGGCGACCGACGACCTCGACCTCGTCGTCGAGAAGCACCTCGCCGGCGAAGGCGCGCTGTACATGGTTCTCAACGGCCACGAGGAGTACCCCCAAGTGGCGCCCGACGCGAAGTACCCGCGCTACAACTTCACTCCCGCCAGGACAAGCTACACGCTGCAGGGCATTCCTCGGGGCGCTACTGTGTACGCCGTCGAGGGTTCCGACTGGCGGCAGGTGCGGGAGCTGCCCGACCCAAGCCGGCCCCAAGCCGCCAGCTTTGACACCGGCGAGATGAAGCTCTACCTCGTCGCCCCGCGCAAGCCGAGGGGCCTCGCGGCGAGCGCCGCCGGACAAGGCAACGCCCTCACAGTGACTGCCCGGCTCGACGGCGTGAAGATGCCCTGGCCGCTGACGGTGACTGTGTCCGGCCCCGCCGGCAACGCGCTGTACCAGGTACACCGCGCCATGGATGCCGTAGGCAGCTACACCGAGAGCTTCCCGCTTGGCTCCACCGCGGCGGCGGGCACGTTCGCGATCAGCGTCGAGAGCGCGGTCGGAAAACTGAAAGCCGCCGCGCGAGTGCGACTCAAGCCCATCCCGGCGAAGCCGGTGCCGATGACCGAGGCGGTCCGCGTCTTCGACGAGAAGACCCTCCGCGACTTCCTGCGCGGCAAGCCGAAGCTGGCCATCGCCCTCGGCAATGACGGTCAGCGAGCGCTGGCCGAACACCTCGCCGCGGACCTCACAAAAGCGGGCCTCGACGCTGCCGTGAAGCCTGAAGCCGAAGTTTTCCGCAAAGTCAGCTACCCGCGCGTCTGGAGCCCGTATGCCACCGTGTACTCGCCCGGCGGACCGACGAAGGAAGCGCCCGGCGAGGTGGAGCGGGAACTGAGCGTCGGCACCAGCGCCGATGGCGACTGGCGTCAGCCCAAGACGCTGGTCACCGTTGCCGGGAACGGTCTCTGCGACTGGCTGGGTCAAGACCGCGAGACCTGCTACGAGCCGGGCGTGAAGCTGTACGTGGACGAACAGCGGAACGTCGCTGTACTCAACGCCGAGCCGCGGCGGGTCCGCACCACCTCGGAGTTGCGCGGCCGTTGGGCGCACCCGTGGGCCCGGCTGTACAGCTACCTCGGCAACTACCAACTCCCGCCGCAGCTTCCCGAAGCCTACACAACCGACAGCCACCTGATTCTGTTGGGCGACAGCCGCAGCAGCGTCGCCGTGCGCGCGCTGCAGGCCAGCGAGTTGCTGCTGCAGACCGTCGACGAGAAGTACCCCGGACCGGGCAAGGCGCTGATCCAGTTCGCGTGGAGTCCGTTTGCGGTGGGAAGGAATGTCATCTTCGTTGGAGCAAGCAATGACACTGGGCTGAGAGCCGGCGTCGCAAGGCTTGCTGACCTGGCCCGCTGACCGCACGCCCCCACGGCCCCAGTAACACAAGGAGTGACCCACAGATGAGAGAGAGATTGATACTATGGTAGTGCTGTCGTTCATGCCGCAACCGGCCGGCGCCGCGGGCTTGTCCCTCAACGGCGGTTTTGAGGCTTCTGAGTCGCTGAACGAGTCCTTCCTGAAGTCCGCTCGCGAGGTCGACGCCGAGGTTTCGCCGCAGTTCCCGCAAGTCTGGCAGATCAACTACGGCGCCATGGCGGCGGCGAAGCAGCCGCGCGTGCTTCGGCTTGTCAAGGACGCGAAGCGGGCGCGGTCGGGCGAGTGCGCGTTGGAGCTGAAGCCGGGCGAGGTGTTCCTGCCTGGGTTGCCGGTGAAGGGCGGCGCCAAGGTGATCGTCCGGCTATGGGCCACCGGGCAACCGGGCGTGATACTGGGCGTATGGTCGCCGGCAGGCAAGCCGCAGAACCTCTACCCGCCCGCCACGCCCGTCGGCGACGCCAAGCCCGACGCCAAGGGATACGTCGAGTACGTCGCCTCCGCCGAAGCTCCTGCGGATGCCACGCGGGTGTCCCTGACCCTCGGGGCTGCCGACGCCCTTCTCGAGGACCTCTCGTTGGAGATCGCCGGCACCAACGTGTCTGCACCCGACCTCGCCAAGCCCCTAACTGCAGACGCTGACACGCTGGCGCTCGCGACGGGCGAGGCGCCCCTTGCCGAGGGCAGCGCGTTCACCGGCAAACTGATCGACGGCCGCTTCAGCAAAGCATACGAAGTCGGGGCGCAGGACCTGCTGCAAGTGCCAGGCAGATTCGCTGGTCTGCTCCGCGGCGGCACGATCGAGACGTGGTTCCGACCGCACTGGTCAGGCCGGGACGAGAGCGACCACTCTCTGGCCACGCTGAGCGCGGATGGCTTCGGATATGGGCTCACCCGCACCCGGTACAACCACGTGATCTTCCACGCGACGGACGGCTGGACGAGGAACCTCGGCAATGTGCAGTCGCAGCACTGGCAGTTCGGCAACCGTTGGGGTGAGGGCGATTGGCACCATGTCGCGGTGTCGTGGACGCCTCAGTGGTACACGCTGTTCGTGGATGGCTTCCCCGTAGACACGGCGCTCACCACCACCAACGAAGCGCCGAACACCTCGTGGTGTTCGGGCGAGTTGCCGAGCAAGGTCACGTCGCTCGTCGGGCTCGGCTCGCCGGGCACCGACATCGATGAGTTCCGCATTTCGCGCTCCGCCCGCTACTGGATCGTCGCTGCAGAAGCGCCCCCCAAAGGTCCCGACGCTGCCCCGGCGCCGGCAGCGGAAGACGCCAAGGAGAAGCCTGTTCCCCTGACCCTCGGCGTCGAGCCGAAGGAGCCTCCCGACACGGAGCCTGCGCCCGCCCCGCGCGGCCAGCCGACGACGTTCTTCGTGGCCGGCACCGACCCCAACGCCTCCGACGACAACCCGGGCACGACAGACAAGCCGTTCAAGACGATCAACCGCGGCGTCAAGGAACTGCTGCCCGGCGACACATTGACCGTTCGCGGCGGCACCTATCGCGAAGGTCTGGAGCTGAAGCTAGTCGGGACGAAGGACCACCCGATCACGATCCAGGCGGCTCCCGGAGAGGCGGTCGTCATCAAGGGATCCGAGGTCGTCGAAGGCTGGAAGCGAGACGGTGACGTCTGGCGCAAGGAGGGCTGGACGAAGGAACTCGTCGAAGGGAGCTTCACCAAAGGCTGCCGGTTGGTCTCGCCCAAGGTGATGGAGGTGTTTCAGGAAGATGGGGTGCGCGGCGACGCAGTGGTGCTTATGCGTGTCCGCACCCTCGAGGAACTGCGCGAGGGCAAGTGCTTCTGGGACGAGAAGACGGGGACGATCACGATCTGGCCGTATGCCGCGGGCGGCTTCGACCCCAACGCCAACGGCGTTGAGGTACCGGTCCGCGGCTGGGGTCTGAGTCTTCAGGGGCGGTTCGTGCGCGTGCGCGGGCTGCAGTTCCGGCAGTTCGGCATGGCCGCAGTGACCAACTGGTCGTCCGTGGGCGTTTCCGGGAAGGACTGCGTGATAGAAGACTGCCTCGTCACCTGGGCGGACTTCGTCGGCCTGAGCTTCAGCGGCTTCCGCAACGTGATTCGGCGCTGCGAAGCCTCCTACTGCGGCAACTCCGGCATGGGCGGTGGAGTAGGGGAGAGGCTGCTCATCGACGAGTGCACCGTCACCCACAACAACTTCTGGCGGTACTCGCCCGGCTGGCACGGCGGCGGCGCGAAGATCATCCCGTGGTTCAACAAGTCCACCGTCCGCAACTCCCGATTCGCCTACAACTACGGCCCCGGCCTATGGTTCGACGGCTCCTGCAATGACAGCGTGATCGAGGGCAATCGGTGTCACGACAACGAAGGTCCCGGCATCATGGTCGAGATCAGCCGCGGCTGCCTGGTCCGCAACAACCTCTGCTACAACAACCGCAACAGCCTGCCGGGCATCGACCTCAACCCCCTCGAGAAGAAGGGCTACGCCCCCGTCGACTGTCAGGCGCGGCGCGTGGAAGGCGGCGCGGGCGGCAACGGGATCTTCATCTCCTCCTCGCCGCACTCCAAGGTCTACAACAACCTCTGCTACCGCAACGAGAGTGTGGGCCTCTTCGCCGAGTGGGGCAAGCGGCTCAGCTCGGACATTGCGGATTGGGCAGAACGCAAGGGCGGCGAAGTGGTCATGTCCACCCACGACGTCGACCTGCGCAACAACCTGCTTGTCAACAACGGCGGCGCGCAACTGTCCCTGCGCCGCAACGGCGTCGACGAAGACACCTACAGCAACCGCTCCGACTACAACCTGCTGTTCAGTTCCGGCGGCGAGCCGTTGGTCGCGTGGGGGTTCGGTGGGGCGAAGTTCACCCAGCTCGACAAGTGGCAGAAAGCCTCGGGCTTCGACACCCATGGCGTCGTCGCCGCCCCGGTCTTTGAATTCTCGCCCGGACTCGACCTCCGGTTGCAGCCCGACTCGCTCGGCGTGGACCAGGGCGCGTTGCTCCCGGACGCGCCCACCGACGCCGACGGTCGGAAGCGTCCGCTGGGCAAGGCGGCCGACATCGGCCCGTTTGAGATCGTGGGAACGCGCCAAGTTCTCGAGCGCCCCGCGGTGCCGACCAACCTGTCCTACTCGTCCATTGACCTGTCCAAGCTCGTCAACCGCGCCTTCGCCGACGAGAAGGCTGACGACGGCAAAGGCGGCTGGAGCGACCAGGGACCTACAACCGACCTGAGCATGTTCCCCGCCGGCCAGCAGACCTTCAACGGCGTGCCCTTCACAATCCTCTCGCCTAAAGGGTGCCTCGTCCTGAGGTCCGGCTTTCGCCCGCAGAGCACCGACCTGCCGCAGTCGGTTACGATCCCTGTCGGCCGGAAGGCCGACGTGCTCTTCTTCCTGCACTCCGGCGCCTGGCTCGGCGGCGGCACCCACCACTGGTCGTACGTCGTCCATCGGGGCGATGGCACGCAGGAGGAGATCAAGGTGGTCGGCGGCGAGAACATCCGCGACTGGTCCGACCCGAACGCGGGTCTCCCCTTCGACCGGGAGTGCCCCACCACCACCCAGGTCGCCTGGACCGGGAAGAACCAGACGTTCGACAAAGTCTCGGTCTACATGATGGCGTTGGTCAACCCGCACGACTGGTGCGACGTGACCGACATCGAGATGGTCGCCAAGGACGGCGGGGGTGTCCCGATCCTGTTGGCTTTGACTGGTGGCACGAGGAGATAGGGGGCGAACGAGTCGCGTAGTCCAGTCCGGCCTTGGCGGGGTGTGCCCGTCGGCGCCGCGTGCGGTCAACGAAGGGCCTTGGCCCTCTTCCGCGCTGTTGTGCCAGGAGGTACGCTGGGTCTGTACCCGGGTCGCCACACACCAGCGGAAGGAAGTGTGCGCGTGCGAACCTACAAGGCTGAAGCGTCGGTCGCAGAGGACCGTGCCCTGACTCTCCGCGACCTCCCATTCCCCGTCGGGGAAGTCGTACAGGGGATCGTCTTCCCGTCTGTCTCTCCTTCGCACTCCAGCGATCCATACCCTCTGCGTGGTCAGCCGGTGCGCTATGACCGCCCCACCGACCCTGTGGCGGAAGACGATTGGGAGGCACTCGGATGATCCTCCTCGACACACACGTCTGGATCTGGTGGGTGCATGGGGACGTTCAGCTATACTCGCGAAGGTTAGGAATACACCGAAGTGGAAGTTCGCAGAACTTCACCCGTGGGCGTGTGGTGAGCACCCAACACACTGCTGTGCACGCAGAGGCGTCGAACTTGTGCAATAGCTTCGGTGTATTCCTAACCTTCGCGAGTATACGTTTTGAGCGGAGGAACCAGATGATGATGTCCAGACCGACCAGATCCCGGTCGCAGGCAGCGGCCGTCACGGTGGCGCTCTGCGCGTCCGCGTGCTGGTCTGCCACGTACCATGTCGCCCAACGTGCGCCGAAGGCTTCGGACCAGAACGCCGGCACGGCAGCAGCGCCGCTCGCGACCCTCGGCGCGGCGATGCAGAAGGCGAAGCCTGGCGACACGATCAGTGTCGGTGACGGCGTCTACCGCGAGGAGGGGACGTGGCCCGAGAAGGACTGGGAAGACCCCGCACAGCGGCTCACGCTGACGGCGGCCGAGGGCGCGCGGCCGGTCATTGACGGTGCCGATCCCGTGCCGGGCCCATGGGAACCGGCGGACGTGAAGCTCGCCGACCTGGCGGCAAAGCTGGCCGCGATCTACGCCTGCGCCTGGGAACCGTACTCGACGATGGTCTTCGTCGACGGCGAGCCGTTGGGCGTGGCCATCGACATGGTGCGCCTGGCTGGTATCGAGGTCACGTCCAACGTATTGATCTTGGGGCAAGGCCCCATCGGCTTGATGGCAACGGCGTTGGCGAAGCGGGCTGGCGCGCGGCGGCTGTTCGTGAGCCAGCCGGCCCGGCGCGTCGCTCGCGTGGAGTTGGCGAGGCGGTTCGGCGCGGATGCCGTCATCGACCCGACCGAGACGCCGCTGCGCGAGTACGACTTTGGCTGTGAGATCGACCGCGTGCTGGTGACTTCACCACCGCAGACGCTGCCCGAGGCGTTCGACGTGGCCGCCAAGGGAGGCATCGTTTCGTTCATCGGCATTGAGCACGGCGAGGGCGCGTTCTGCTCCTTCGACGCCAATGCCTTTCACTTCAAGAAGCTCCAGCTTCGCGCCTCCTTCGCCAGCCCGGCCCTATTCACGCCGCTGGCGTTGCAGCACCTCCGCGCGGGACTCGTCGACGGTGAGGCACTGATCTCCCATCGTTTCCCGCTGGCTCGAATCGCCGACGCGATGGCGGCTGCCGACGCCCCGGACGCGGTGAAGGTGGTCGTGACAGGATGAGCGAGGCGCTGACGGTTGAGGTCGGCAGTGGCACGCGCCGGCCCGACCTCGACGAACGGGCGCTGTTCCTGACCGTGGCGGACACGCAAGGCAGCTACACCATCCCCTACATTCAGTCGTCGCGGGTGTTGACGGTGCGTGGGCGCTTCGCTTCCGGGCAGGTGGACCGAGCAGTGCTGTCCCTCCGGCGCGAGGGCGTGCCAGTTGCGGAGAAGACCCTCTCCCGGGCTGCGGCAACTGCCGAGTTTGGCGGGCTGGAGCCGGGCGAGTACTCGCTGACGGTCAGGGAAACCAGCAACGAGGGCGGCAGCCTCTCGACCACGGAGTTCACCCGCCTCGGCGTCGGCACCGTCCTCGCCGCTCTCGGTGACAGCATCACGGAGGGATACCATGGGGAGGGGTTCTGGCGTGACGACCTCCACTTGACCGGGCGCGACTTCCCACCCGCCGTCGTGTCGAAGGACGGCCGCAACTTCCCGCAGTTCGCACCGACCACTCACGTCCACAAGCCGACCGTCAACTGCTTCCAGAGCTGGATGACGCGGCTCAACGACCTGCTGTCGGAATCGTGGCGGCACCCGGTCTTCCTGGCCAACGAAGGTTGGGGCGGTATCACTGCCGGGGGCTACCTCTCGTGGATGGACAGCGACGAGTGGCAGAAGCGCATGCGGCTTCTCCACCCACAACTCTGGCTGATCCACCTCGGTGTCAATGATGAGCGGGCAAGGCTGCCCGGCTCCACGGTGGCGAACAACCTGTCGACCATGGTGGACCGCCTCGTGAAGGATTTCGGCGCTTCGCCCGCCCGGGTGCTCCTCGCCAAGCCCTGCTACGACTACGCCCCCGGCGCCGCCACAATCCTGAAGGCGTACTGCACCGACCTCGACTACCTGATCGCGCGCCGCGGTCTCAGCCACGGGCCGGACTTCTTCGAAGCGTACTCCACCGACAAGGAGCGCTGGTACGGCGTCGACCCCGTCCACCCCAACGTGGTAGGGATGGAGCGGATGGCCGAGCTGTGGCACCGGGCGGTTGTGGCAGCGTTTCCGAGGGGGGCTGCCGCGTGACCGGGGTGGGGACGTCTGCCGGGGGAGGTCCCCCGTCTACGCAAGCCACGCCTGCAAGTCCTTCTTCAACCCTTTCGTATCCTTGCACACCTCAAACCGCCACCTCCCCAGCTCCCCCCAGTTGTTCACCGCCCGCACCCACTTCCGCGCCGCCTCGTACTTGGCGCGGTCTACTTCGTCTTCGTGGCCCTTGACCTCCAGAATCAGCGTCGTCCCGTCGGTCAGGCGCACAAGGAAGTCCGGCGTAAAGTCGTGGCTTGCACCCTCGAACTGCGACCGGTCAGTCCACTCGCCGCCGCCGAGGCGCTCCTTGACCGTGAGGTTCGGGCAGACGACCAGCACGGCATCGGAGAACAGCGTCTCCTTCGGCTTGTGCGCCTTGTTGATGATCGACCACGCCGCGACCATCGCCATGACGACCGTCTTCCCGCTCCCCGTCGCCATCTTGCACCCGTAGCGTCGCAGCGGCCCGAAGCCTCGCGCCACGCTCTCCGCGTCTACGGGGTGGTCGAGCAGCACTTCCTCCAGCCGCTTGCGCCCTCGCCCGTTCGTCCCGGACACCATCACCCGAGGTCCGCCCTTCGGGTAGACCTCAGTCAGCCAGATGATTGTCTCCACCGCTTCCCGCTGGCAGAAGAACAGCTTGCGCTCCCGGTCTTCGCGGTTCCAGTGCTGCAGCAGCTTCCGCGTCACCGGCGTCACAGTGCCGGCCGGGTAGCCCTTCCGTCGCCATTCGCCCACGCGGACGCGGATCTGATTCACCGCCTCCAGTTCGACGAACTGCTCCTCGGTGAACAGCGTCATCTGCGCCTTCGCCGACGCCCGCGTGCGGAAGTAGTACCCCGCCGGCCGCCGCCCGGTCATCAGCGTCGCCAGCTTGGTCTGGTCGTCGTAGAACCAGTACCGCGTTGGCTCCGCGAACGGGCTGTTCAGGATCGGTTTGTCAACGGCGAGGTTCATAGTCGGTTCACCGAATCAGGGCGCGGAGAGCACCTGCGCGTCCCAACGGGACGCCGTGATAGTAGCCCAGAGATTCATCCCTGGGAAACCGTCAGCGACGACACGGCGTCGTCCCGAAGGGACAGGATGAGAATAGCCCAGGGATTCATCCCTGGGGAATGGTCCGAAGGACACCGTGTAGTCCTGAAAGGACAGGATGAGAATAGCCCAGGGATTCATCCCTGGGGAATGGTCCGAAGGACACCGTGTAGTCCTGAAAGGACGGTTGATTGGCGTCGGCACTCGCATTCAGCCGTCCTTTCAGGACTCTCGCCGCTATGTTGTCCGCCGGGTTCCC
>Ga0210054_1002208_pt1 | contig 15445 bp, 10 predicted proteins | sample CryGeymeta201516_FD_185470 | JGI IMG/M metagenome (GOLD analysis project Ga0210054, IMG submission 185470) | Groundwater microbial communities from Crystal Geyser aquifers in Utah, USA - Crystal Geyser metaG 2015-16 (SPAdes) (version 2) | ecosystem: Environmental > Aquatic > Deep subsurface >... | reverse complement strand
CACCGAAGCTATTGCACAAGTTCGACGCCTCTGCGTGCACAGCAGTGTGTTGGGTGCTCACCACACGCCCCCGGGTGAAGTTCTGCGAACTTCCACTTCGGTGTATTCCTAACCTTCGCGAGTATAGGACAGAGGGTATTCTCCCAGACGGAGCCGAAGTCGCACCGGGACTTCGGTGTGTTCCCAACCTTCGCGGGTATAGCAGACAGAATCGGAGGTCGTTCTCGTGCCGGTGTCAGCATCCCTGATTCTGGGGGTGTCCGTTCTACTTCAGTTCGCAGCGGCCGCCTTGGCGTTGAGGCTCATCAAGGTCTCCGGCGGGCGAACGGCCTGGTGGGTGATCGCGGCCGCCATCGGGCTCATGGCCTTGCGCCGCGGAGTCGTGCTCTGGCGGCTGCTCGCCAACAACCTGGAGCATCGGCTGGATCCCTCCGTGGAGCTGGGTGCGCTGGGCGTCTCCCTCCTGCTGGTCGCCGGCATCGCCTCCATCGGGCCGCTGTTCGTTCGGCTGACCGACTCCGAACAGGCGCTAAAGAAAGAGCGCGACTTCATGGCCGGGGTCGCCGACACCGTCGGGGCGCTGGTGGTGGTGCTGGATCGGGAAGGGCGGATTGTCCGATTCAACCGGCAGTGCGAGCAGACCACCGGCTACGCTTCCGAAGAGGTGGAAGGGCGGCCCTTTTGGGAGCCGTTCCTCATCCCCGAGGAGGTCGAGCCGGTAAAGGCCGTCTTCGCTCAGTTGACCGCCGGGGATTTCCCCAGTCAGCATGAGAACTACTGGCTGACCAAAGCCGGTGGGCGCCGCCTGATCGCTTGGTCCAACACGGCCCTCGTCGACGCCGCCGGGAACGTGGAGCACGTCATCGCCACCGGCATCGATGTCACCGAACACCGGGCGGCCGACGAAGCGCTTCGGCAAGCTTCGGAGGAGCTCGAGCGGCGCGTCGAACGACGGACCGCTCAACTGTCTGCCACTAACGAACGCCTGACGCGCGAGAGCGCAGACCGTGCGCGTGCGGAAGGGGCGGTCCTGGAGAGCCAAATAGCACTCCAGCGCTCCAACGAGGAACTGGAGCGGGTGCTCAACACCATCGGCGACGGCGTGATGGTGCTGGATGCGAGCCACCGACTCGTCCGCGCAAACCGGCGCGTCTGCGAGATGCTTCAGTACTCGTCAGCGGAGTTGCTGGGGAAAGAGCCCTCGTTCTGGACACACCCGGAGTCGCTCAGCCGGATGGGGCAGGAGTTGGCCAAGCGCCAGCGCGGAGAGGTGTCAGCCTACGAAGCCAAGTATGTGCGGAAGGATGGTTCGTTCTTCCACGGCCTGGCAACCGGCGCGGCGGTTCTCGACGCGCAGGGGAGGCCGGCAGGCGCGGTGGGCTGCATCAAAGACATCACGGACCGCAAGCGCGCCGAGCAGCAACTCGCGGAGCAGGCGGCAGAGCTGGCGCGCTCGAACACGGAGTTGGAGCAGTTCGCCTATGTGGCGTCTCACGACCTGCAGGAGCCGCTGCGCAAAGTGCGGGCATTCGGCGACCGGCTCAACGTCAAGTTCGGCGAGCTGCTGCCGGAGCAGGGACGCGACTACCTGGGACGCATGGTGAATGCCTCCGAGCGGATGCAGACGCTCATCAACGATCTGCTGCAGTATTCGCGGGTGACGACGAAGGCGCAGCCGTTCGCTCCGGTCGACCTGAACGAGGTCGCCCGCCAAGTGGTCTCCGACCTCGAGATCCAGATTGAGCGGCAGCACGGCCGGGTCGAGATCGACGCCTTGCCAACGATCGATGCCGACCACACTCAACTTCGACAGGTCCTTCAGAACCTTGTCGGGAATGCGCTCAAGTTCCGCCAGGAGGCAGCGGACCCAATCGTGCACGTCCGCGGCGAGATTGTCCGGGCTGACGAGACGGAGGAGGGCGGCGGCGCGCAGCCAGCGGAGCTTTTCCGGCTCACCGTTCAGGACAACGGTATTGGCTTTGACCAGAAGCACGCCGAACGCATCTTCGGAGTCTTCCAGCGCCTGCACGGCCGAGACGCGTATGAAGGCACGGGGATGGGTCTCGCCATCTGCCGGAAGATCGCCGAGCGGCACGGCGGGTCCCTCGCCGCGACCAGTGTGCTCGGGGAGGGGGCCACGTTCGCCCTGACTCTCCCTGTTGAGCAACCAGAAGGGATTGGAGGCGAGTTCGAGAACTGACCATGCACAGCGGGGCGCGGCTTGGGCTCCCCCGTGGGACAAGCTGCGGACCTCCTCTACAATAGCGGCGGAGGAATGCGGGGCAACAGCCGCAATCCGGTCCTCGCCGCGGGCGTGACCCGGACTGCCGAGGTGAATGATGGCAAGGAAGCAACCCGGAAGGCCCATCCTTATCCTGGTAGCGGACGACGACCCGGAAGACTGCCTGCTGGTCCGCGACGCCCTGGAGGAGAGCCGGCTGGCCAACGAGCTGCACTTCGTGGGTGACGGGGAGCAGTTGTTGGACTACCTCAACCGCCGAGGCGCCTACGCCGACCCGGTTGTGGCGCCGCGACCCGGGCTGATTCTGCTGGACCTCAACATGCCGAAGATGGATGGCCGCGAGGCATTGGCGGAGATCAAGAACAACGCAAATCTGCGCCAGATCCCCGTCGTAGTGCTGACCACCTCCAGTGCCGAGGAAGACATCTTCCGCTCGTACGATCTGGGGGTGAACTCGTATATCACCAAGCCGGTGACCTTCGAGTCGCTGGTGCGGGTGATGCAGGCTTTGGGCAGGTACTGGTTCGAGATCGTCGAACTGCCGCCGGAGAACGCCGGGAACTGAGATGGACGCACCCCAGTTGAGAGTTCTCCTCGTCGATGACGACGGGGACGATTACGTAATGACGCGCGATCTGCTCTCCGAGATCGAGAGCGTCACCCTCAAGCTTGAGTGGGCCTCAGACTACGAGACCGCCCGAGAGAGAATCGCCTGCGGAGAGCACGACGTGTACCTGTTGGACTACCGCTTGGGTGAGCACACGGGTCTCCAACTGCTCCGAGAGTCGATTGAGGACGGGTGCCGCGCGCCGATGATCCTGCTGACCGGGCAGGGCGACCGCGAACTGGACATGGAGGCGATGCGCGCCGGGGCGGCAGACTACTTGGTCAAAGGCGAGTTCGACGACGCGCTCTTGGAGCGCACGATTCGGTACTCCCTGGAGAAGACCCGGATGGTCCGCGAGCTGGACGAGGCCCACCTGCGGGAGCAGGAGCGCTTCCGCGAGATGGACCAGCTCAAGAGCGACCTGATTGCCTTCGTCTCCCACGAGTTGCGGGTACCGATGACCTCCGTGAAGGGGTACGCCGAGACATTGCTTTCGTGCGACGTCGAGGAGCTGCGGGTCCACGCGGGCGAATTCCTCGGGCACATCATCAGCGAGTCCGACCGGCTGCTGCGGCTCATCAACGCCTTCCTCGATCTCTCTTCCATCGACGCGGGACATGACGTGGACTTGGTGCCCGAGCCCGTCGAGGTCCGCGGTTTGGTGGAGCAGGCGATCCTGGTCGCCGAGACCCAGGCCAAGCGGTGTGCGTTCGCGGCGCACTACGGTGAAGGCGTCGTCACCGTGTCCGCCGACAGAGACAGATTGCTCCAAGTGCTGATCAACCTCCTCTCCAATGCGGACAAGTATTCCCCCAACGGCGGCACGGTCGAGGTGCGCGTGACCGCCTCTGAGACCCTCGCCCGATTCGAAGTTGCCGACCGCGGGCTGGGCATCACGTCCGAAGCGCTGACAGAGCTCTTCACCCCGTTCTATCGTGTCCGCGGCGGCGCGCGCACGAAGATCCGGGGCGCGGGCCTCGGCCTCTGTCTCTGCAGGCATCTCGTGGAGGCCCACGGGGGAGAGATCGGGGTGGAATCGGAGGAGGGGAAAGGCAGCACGTTCTGGTTTACCGTGCCAAAGCGCGATGAGTGAGGGGCGTCCGGCCCCTCCGAACACAGTGGATTCCGAGCCATGCGAGAGCCTCTATCAGAAGTCCGCCCACCTGTTGAAGTGATCCGGGTGCTCTTGGTCGAAGACGACCCGGAGGACGCCCTCCTGCTGCGGGAGACGCTCGCAGACGTGCCCTCCGCCCAGTTCGAGGTGACCGACGTGGGCACGCTTGCCGCAGCGCTGCCTCGCCTGCGGGAGCCGGGCTTCGAGGTGGTTCTGCTCGACCTCTCCCTGCCGGACAGCCAGGGGTTCGAGACGTTCGAAACGGTCAAGGCCTCCGGGTCGGAGGTGCCCGTCGTCCTGCTCACGGGCCTCGACGATGAGACCCTGGCGTTGCGGGCCGTACAGGCGGGGGCTCAGGACTACCTGGTCAAGGGACGCGCGGATGGGGAGCTGCTGTGCCGGTCCATCCGGTATGCTGTCGAACGGCAGCGGACCAGTCATTACCGCGCCCTGATCACCGAACGGAAGCGCTTCGATGCCGCCGTCTCCCAGATGACGGACGGCATCCTCGTCACCGGCGGCGACTGGCGCCTCACCACGGCAAATCGTGCGGCCCACCTGCTGCTGGACTTGCAGAGCGACTCCTGGAAAGACCTCACCCTCCAGCAGGCGCTGTCGCCCTTTGCCCTGTCTGTGCCGGCCGAAGAGCTGTGGACCTCGGGTGACCGCGTCACTGCCTTTGAGGTGTGTCGGCTCGACGCGGGCCCGCCGCTCTTCGTCGACGCGCGGCTGACGCGACTCACTGAGGAGAGCGGCGACCTCGTGAGCGCCGTCCTGATGCTCCGCGACGTCACCTCCGAGCGTCGAGCAGCCAACGTGAAAGCCGACTTCCTGACCCTGCTGTCGCACAAAGTGCGGACGCCACTCACCGTGCTCATCGGCTACCTCAGTCTCTGCAAGAAGCTGCCTCGCGAGCGGCTGCAGGAGGAATGGCAGGACCTGATCAGCACGTGCGACAGTGAGGCGCACCGCCTGAGCCACCTGCTCCAAACGCTCCTGGACTTCAAAGTCACCGAGGCGCTGCAGCCGCCCACCAAGGAAGGCGCCACGGATGTCGGCGAGGTGCTCCAAGCCCGAGCGGAGGAACTGACTCTGCGCTATTCCGAACAGGCGGTGGAAGTGACCAACGAGGTTGCTCCCGACGCTGCCCGAGCTGAAGCCGACCCCGCGCATGTTGCGCTCGTACTCGACAAGATCCTGGACAACGCCGCCAAGTTCGGCGACAAGGAGCCGACGAGAATCGCGGTCTCCGTGGAGCGGACAGAGCCGGGCTGGCTCCAGTTCTCGATAACCGACGACGGCCCGGGCATCCCGCATGAATACCTCGACCGGGTGTTCCAGGAGTTCGTGCAAGTCGAGGACCTGGCCACCGGGAGGGTTCCCGGGCTGGGGGTCGGGCTTCACATGGCCAAGAAAGTGGTCGAGGCCCACGGCGGCACCATCTCCATCCGCTCGCGCCTTGGCCAGGGCACTACGGTGTCCTTCACCTTCCCCGCTCCCGACGACGCGGCTCCGGCGTGAACACTGCGTAGCTACGAGCGTCTCCTCCGTCTGCCTGCCCGTTCACCGCACGCCTGAAAGGACTCTGTATGACTCCCCGACGCTGTCTGCTCTCCTGCCTTGCCGCTGCCCTTTGTTTGCCGCCGTCCTTCGCCGTCGCGCAGGTGAGCGCGAGCACGCCCGGTTACTTCCCGTTCGCCCTCTCTCCGCTCGACACTACTCAGTCGTTCGTGGACCTGTCGTTCCTGAGTCCGGAGCCCGCTGGCGCGGCCGGGCGCGTTACCATTCGCGACGGGCACTTTGTCGACGGGAACGGCAATCGGCTCCGGCTGCTGGGAAGCAACCTGACCTTCAGCGGCGCCTTCCCCGACAAGGAGCTCGCGCCACAGCTTGCCGGGCACATGCGCAAGCTCGGCATGAACGTGATTCGGTTCCACCACCTGGACAACAGCCCTTCGCCGCGGGGGATCTGGACGGCTGACTTCTCTGCGCTGGACCCCGACCAACTGGACCGGCTGGACTGGCTGATCTTCCAGCTCAAGCAGAAAGGGATCTACGTTAACCTGAACTTGCACGTGTCTCGCACCTATCCCGGAATCCCCGCCGACGCGCCTCAGGGCTTCAAGTACGGCAAGGGGCTCGACAACTTCTACCCGCCGTTCATCGAGCAGCAGAAGGAGTACGCGCGGCGGCTGCTGACACACCGTAACCCGTACACGAAGACCACCTACGCCGAAGAGCCCGCCGTCGTCGTGGTGGAGCTGAACAACGAGAACTCACTGACGGACAAGAACTGGAACGACCTGCGCGCCATGCCGGAGCCTTTCAGGGGCGAGCTGACCCGGCAGTGGCTTGCCTGGCTGAAGGCGCGCTACGGAACGACCGCAAAGCTCCGCGACGCCTGGAACGAAGGCAGCGAGCCGCTGGGCGACGAACTGCTCGCCAACAGGGACTTCGCCAACGGGCTCGACGGGTGGGCCTTGGAGCAGGGCGGCGGCGCGAAGATGGAGGCAACGGCCGTCCAGGACGCGCAGGTCGCCGGCGGACATGCCCTGCAGATCACCACGCAGAAGCCGGGCGCCCAGTCGTGGAACCTGCAATTCCATCAGAAGGGGCTGACGCTCGAAGAGGGCAAGCCGTACACGCTGACCTTCCGGGCGCGGGCCGATCAGCCGCGCAGCCTCTCCGTCGGGGTCCGCCTCGACCAGGAACCGTGGACGATGTGTGGTCTGAACGACTCGGTCGACCTGACCACCGAGTGGAGCCAGTTCACCACAGTATTCAAGTGCACCGGTCCGCAGCCGGAGCACGTCCGCGTTAGCTTCAACTTCAACAACCAACTGGGGGAGTTCTGGCTGACGGAGGTCTCGCTGCGACGGGGGGGGCTCGTCGGCCTGGGCGAGGGCCAGTCGCTGGAAGCGGGGAACCTCCCCGTTGCCCCGACCAACGCCAGCGACGCGCAGAAGGCCGACTTCTACCAGTTCCTCGGCGATACAGAGTGCCGGTACGTGGCGGACATGCTCGGCTATGTGAAGGGCGAGCTGGGGGTCAAGGCGCTGGTGTGCGATTCGCAGGCGTCGTATGGCGGTCTGCAAGGCATGGTTCGCGAAGGCACCCTCAGCGACTATGTGGACATGCACGCCTACTGGCAGCATCCGCGCTTCCCGGGGAAGCCGTGGGACAGCAACAACTGGAGCCTCCCGAACACCTCGATGGTGGCGGCGGAGGACACCGGCACGCTGGGGTCGCGAGCCTGGCTCCGACTGGTGGGCAAGCCCTTCACCATGAGTGAGTACGACCACCCCGCGCCCAACGACCACTCGGCCGAGCTCTTTCCGATGCTGGCTTCGTTCGCGGCGTTTCAAGACTGGGACGGGCTGTACCAGTTCAACTACAGCTCGCGTAGCGACGCCTACGACGTTGCCAAGATCCAGGGCTACTTCGAGCTGTGCTGTCACCCCGGCAAGACGGCCTTCCTGCCCATTGCCGCACTGATGTTCCGCGCGGGCGCCGTCCAGCCGGGTACCGATCCGCTCGTCGCCACCGTGCCCACGGGTGATCTCGGTCGCGTCCTCGCCACCACCGGCCAGGGCTTCCCGCCCGCGACCAACTTGAGGACCGCCGCCCTCGTCCGCCCCGTGGGTTTCCGGCTTGCCGAGGGCAAGGGCAACATCGAGGCGCCCGCCGTCGACGTGCCCGCAGGCAGGCGGGTGTCCAACACCGGCGAGATCGCCTGGGACGTCACCGACAAACAGCGCGCAACGTACACAGTCAACGCCCCCGCCGTCCGGGCCGCGGTCGGCCAAGTCGCCGGGCAGGAGCTGAAGCTGGGCGACGTGGTGGTGCACGTCACCAAAGCCGAGAAGGGCTGGGCCTGCGTCGCCCTTGGCGCGCTGGATGGAAAGCCGCTGGCGGAGTCCTCCAAGACCCTCGTCGTCGCCGCCGGCCGCGTCGAGAACAGCAACCTGGGCTGGAACGAGGACCGCACCACTGTCGGCCGCAACTGGGGCAGCGCCCCCACCGTAGCCGAGGGAATCACCGCGACAATCCGCTTTCCCGGCGCAGTCAAGGTCAGCGTTCTCGACGGTATCGGCGCACCCACCGCTCAGGTGCGCACCACTCCCGCAGCCGGCGGCACCAAGTTCGAGATCGGGCCGCAGTACAAGACACTCTGGTACGCCGTCACGCGGTGACGCCTCCCCGAACCGCCTGCCACTGAACCGCCAGCCGCCGGCGGGCGGCGTGGCTTCACGCTTGGTGCCGGTGCCGCTCGAGGATCTCCTCCTGGAGCGGCCGGGCCAGGTTCACGAACCGGGCTGAGAAGCCGCCGACGCGGACGATGAGGTGGCCGTACGCGGTTGGGTCGTCCATCGCGGCCTCTAGGTCGGCTACGCTGGTCGTGTTGCCCTGAAAAATGTGACCCCCTTTCTGCACGAAGGTCGTCCAGATCGACTTCAGCAGCGGCTGGTTGATCCACGCGGCGTCCATGTCCCACATGGTGGAGGCGCCGCCGCTGACCACGTCGTGGCTCAGCGTGCCAAGGGAGCCAATGGCCGTGGTGATCCCTTCCGTCATGCCGGCGGCTTGCGGCGTCAGCCCGTGGGCAATGGGTTGCCCGGCTCTGCGGCCGTCGGGGGAGGCGCCCAGGCTGCGACCCATCTCCGGCGCCCAGACGAACGTGAAGATGATGGGCTTCGCGCGGCCCCCGTGCCGATTCCGGTAGGAGTCGAACGCCGCGCAGACGGTGGTCAACACGCGGTCCATCATCGCGTCGGCACCGGGATCGCCCTGGCCGTACTTGGGCACTTGCAGCAAGCGATGATGCAACTGCGCGTGCCCCTCGAAGTCCGCCCGCAGCGCCTCGATCAACTCGTCGGCCGTGCAGAACGCTTCCTCGAACACGGCAACCTCGAGCGCGTATAGCGAGTCGGCCACGTTCTGCAGCCCGCAGGGCGTGCCGCCGTAGTCCGCATAGCGCGCGCCGCCGTCTTGCAGGTTGCGGCCGCGTTCGAGGCAGTCGGCGACCATGCTCGACTGCAGAAACGCCGGTCGGCAGCGGGCCCTCTCCTCGCTGTAGATGTCGAGGCAGCGGAACTTGGCGTGGAGCGCTTGGCGCACCTCGCGCTCGAAGGCCGCGTAGAACCCCTCGAAGCCGTCGAAGTCCCGCAGCGACCCCGGCATGGAAAGGCGCTGCTTCTGGCCGGTAGTCAGGCACTCGCCCCCGGTGATCAGCAGCTCGAGCGTCTTGGGGACGTTGTACGTGAAGGTCCACAACAGGTCGGAGTTCATCCCGTGCGGGTTCAGTTCCATGCAGCCGCCGCACATGTACATTGCGGCATCTTCGAACGGCATATGGCCGTCGCGGGTCATGGCGCGGAAGATTGGCTCATCGGCGAGGAGCTGCGCCCGGTTGCCGCCGTTCAGCATGTACGCCACGCAGCGGTCGGTCCACTCGGGCGGATTCGTCTCACTGATCCGCGCGTACACTGCCGGGTGCGTCAGGTTGAGCTCCTCGAACACGTCGAGCAGGAGGTAGCTCAGCGGGTTGACCGCGTCCGTCCCGGCCGGCTTCACGCCGCCTACGACGATGGTGTTGACATGCCCGTCCTGCAAGTGGACCCGCTCATCCATCTTCAAGAACAGCTCCGCCACCAGCTCGCCCGCGTCCTGGTAGGAGAGTTCGCCCACCTCGTACTCGCGCTGCAGGTAAGGCCAGAGGAAGTAGTCCAGCCGCCCCGGGCTGTTGCCGCCGTAGGGAACTTCATACATCACGCACAGCCACTGGAAGTGGAAGCTCTGGATCGCCTCGCGGAAGGTGCGGGCGGGCTTCGCCGGCACGCGTTCCATGACGCACAGGTTGGCTTCGAAAAATGCCCGCTCGTCGTCTGCCTGTGCTTCGGCCAGTACCCGCCGCAGTTCGTCGACGTGGCGTTGGTTCCATGCCAACACCGCCTCGAGACAAATCACCACGCCTTCGTAGTACGCCCGCGCCTCAGGATCGGCTGCCAACTGAAGCGCCTCCCGATGGCGCTCCAGCAGCCCTCGATTCCCAGCGAGAGGACCAAGTCGTAGTTCCACGCGATGTGCCCCGGCGCCGCGCCCGTGTCCATGAGGTACGAAGCCTTCCCCGGTTCCGGCTCCCGCTCCGGCCACTGGTTCGCCAGTGCCACCAGCTCGGGGATCTCCGCCGCAATGCGCCGCGCCGCCCGCGGGTGCGCCGAATGCTCGCCCCACTCTGGATCGCTCAACGGCGCGTCATGCCCGCCCCCAAAGAAGGTCCCGTTGACCCGCTCGCCCGGGTAGAGGCGCACCGGCTCGTTGACAAGCGCATACGCAAATGACCGCGCCTGTCGCTCCCGCAGCGGCAGGTCTTTGTACAGCTCGAAGAATGCCCGCGTCTCGTTCTCCCTGCGAAGGCAGGGAGGTGGGTTGGCGCCGCGCTTGGCCGTCTCCGCGGCGAGGGTGCGAAGGGGGTCGGTTAGCTGGAACTGCTTCGTCATAGGGCGGCTACTTCACCACAAATACCCGCGTCGCCCGGTCGCCGAAGTCTGCGTCGAACGAGGTGACGCCTTTGGCGATCTCCGCGCCGGTGTACAGGTCGCGGACGGTTGCCTTGCGGGGCAGGGCGATCTTCCGGGTGCCGGCGTCCTTCACGCAGACGCCGAGGAGGTCCTTGGAGGCCCACACCACGTCGGGCGTGTTGAGGTACTCGTGCACGCCGGCCAAGTGCGCCATCCGCCGCATCAGGTCGGCCGGCAGCGAGGGCGCGGCGGAGTAGATCGCGGTCCAGTCGGCGTGCTTCTTCACCACGAGACCGGGGCGGCCGTCGTCGAGGGCGCCCAGCACCTGCGCGTCCGGGTCGTCGGCGTACACGATTGGGAACGTCTTGTGTTCGTGACCGTAGGGGTGGCCTTCCAGCCCGTCGGTGAGTGGGTTGCCGCCGTTGAGGGTCACGCGAACGGAAGCCGGCTCCCGGGACAGGCGCAGGCGAACCCCGGAGAACTCGGACGCGCCTGACGGGTCGGACAGCTCCGACAGGACGCCATCGCGGTAGAGCCCCGCCGCCCACAGGAACACGAGCACGTGGCCGTCGCGCTTGAGCGCGTCGATTGCTTTGCGGTCGGCGGCGGTCGGCGCGAAGCTGGTCGTGAAGAAGAACAGCTTCCGGGCGCCGAGGCGCGGGAGGTCGGTTACCAGGTAGTGCCCGACGGGGGCGCCAATTCGGTGCAGCGCGGGAAGCTGACCCACCAGCAACCAGTTGCCCAGCGGCTCGCCTGGGCGCAGGTAGCCGAGGCTGTTTTCGTCAACGATCAGTGCGACTTCGTCGGCCGAGGTGCGGTCGAGCGGCAGGGCCTCGCTGGCGCACTTTGCCAAGTCGCCGATTCGGCCCATGAGTTTGGGGTCGCTGTACTTGTTCCCGCCCACGTCGAACCACCACTGCGCTGAGCCGTTGACAATGCAGTTCGCCAGTTCCTTGTCCTGCTGAACGAGGTCGCCGGCAATGTCCGCCGGGCGCCCCCACTCGCCAACCTGGCCGCCGGAGAGCGAAGTGCGGAGGTCGTTCTCGTCGAACCAGAGCTTGCCGTGCAGTTTGACGCTGCCGAAGAGCGACATGAAGTGGCTGGTGCCTTCGCCGCCGAGCTGGCGGAAAGCGTAGCTGGTGGGGCTGCAGAGGAAGTCCACATCGGGTGAGGCGAGCACCTGCTCCAGCGCGAGGTGCCCTCCGTTCTGTTGGCGTTGCTCGCCACAAAGCTGGAGCAGATACCCGTAGAACACGCCGGTGATCTTCTCGCGCTTCGTGAAGCCCTTGACGGCCTTCGCGAAGGTGCCGATCGTGTCGGCGACCAGGGCGGAGTTGTAGAGGTAGTAGTCGATGACCGCCTGCTCCTTCGCCGGGTCGCGCAGCGCGCCCAGCTCCGTCGCCTGGCGTTGGGCCTTCGTCGGGATAGCGGCGGTCGCCAGCGTCACCCGCGGTGCGTTCCACGCGGTTTGGAGGCCGGCGTCGGTCGCATACTTCGCCTTCAGCCATTGCCGGAAGCGCGCCACGTTGACCGGCGAGTAATCCACCCACTCGTTCTCGTTGCCGCCCCACATCATCCACTCTTCGGTGGTGCCGCTGGCCAGGTGGTAGCCGACCACGCGGTCCGCGTACGGCGACGCCTCGACATGCGCGATGAGCCGCTTCAGCCCCTCCACGGTGTCGCGGCGCCACGCTTCCGACGCCCAACTCGGCGCGGGCTTCCCGCCGGAGTGGATGAACGGCACGGGCTTGCCGTCGCCCGGATCCATTTGCACAACGTCGTCCGGATGCTGTTCGCTCCACCACTTGGGCGCGTGCAGGTAGAGCCGCGGGAAGAAGTAGGCGTTGGGGTTCGCCTGCAACAGCATCAGCACGCGCTCATCGAACTGGGAGTAGTCGTACTCGTTGGGCGAGACCCAGACCGTCTTCGAAAGCCCGTAGCCGGCTTCGGTCGGTGTCCCGCTGAAGGTAAACAGGTCGATGCCCGCCTTCGTGAAGTCGCTGAACACCTCGGGCGTCGGCCCGTAGGTTGCCCAGCACATGCCGTTGCGCGGCTTGCCGTTGACGAACAGCGTCGGCGTGCCGTTGTGCAGCTTCACTTGCGCGAGGGTCTTCCCCGGCTTTCTCTGCTCGATTGTCACACTGGCGACCTCCCCGTCGGTGTCTTTGCCGTCCTTCCGAATGCGCGCCTCGCCCAACTGCAGCACGGCGCTCAGCTTGCCGCCGGAGGCGTAGAGCGGCACAGTCAGCTTCATGTCAGTGAGCGCAACGCGCTGAGTGGACTTCGCCGCGGTCAGTGGCGTCGGCAAGGGGAGCGGCACCCGGAACAGCGTGTCTTTCCCACGCCGGAACGTGAGCGTGGCTTTGTCTTCCCGGCACGGCTTGTCGAGGCTGAAGTTGAGCTTGAGCGCGAAGCTCTGCCCGGCACGCAGTTTTCTCGGTAGGTCGAACTCGTGGAGGGTCGCCACGGGCGGATCGGGGCGAACCGCTTCGATTCGCTGCACCTTCAGGTTGTACTCCGGCCCCGCCTTCACATCGAACGCGATGAGGGTGAGGAACGCCAACGGGAAGTCCAGCTTCCCCTCGGCATCGCGGGACCAGGAGGCGACTTGCCACTTGTCCCGCGGGAACTCGGCCCACTGCCAGTCGCTGCCACGCGTCAGAGACACGCGGTTCGTTGTCCACTCGGCGCCGCTGTCGTCTCGTGCTTTCATCGCCAGCACAAACGGCTCGCCCTCGTTCTTCACCCGCACACGAATCACGTCGAACGGTCGCGTGAGGGGCTTCAGTAGGAAGAGGTCGTTGAACCCGATGCCCTTCGACACAAACCGCCACTGCAGTGCCGCCGGGTCCTTTGCCGCTGCGACCTCGCTGAGCGAGAACTCCTGCTTCAGCCGCTCCTGGTCGCGTTGTGTCGACCAGTCGGCGAGGTCGAAGCCCTCGAACAGGACTTCGGTTTCGACGGCAAACAGCGGGGTGGAAAGACACAGGTAGAGCGCAACGGCATGAATGCTGCGAGTCATGGCTGGACTCCTCGAGCGGCGACACTGACGTCCGGCGCGCAATTGTAGCACGGTCGCCAGGGCGGTGTTCTGAGACCGGCCGCCAGCGCGTTCGCCTTGCGAAAGGAACCCCCTGCCAGGCCGGGGAACTCAGGGGAAAGAGATCGGCTGATCCCCCCCCCTCGCAAACTTACGGACCAGCGAGACAAGCTCGTTGGGGCACAACAGCGTAAGGAGCCCCCCGAATGGCAGGACTACTCTACCGCGAAGACATGGACGAAGTGCGCCACCGCCTGACGACCTGGTGGAACGGCGGCGACCTCGGCCGGCCGGCGCTACAGATCACCGCGCCGCGGGCAGAGCCGCTGGAACGCTTCGAGCCAATGGCGGCGCCCGAGGGCTGGACCGGGCACTACTCGACGAAGAACTACGACTACCGCGTCTACCTGTCGAAGATCGCTTGCGCCAACATCCACTATCTCGCCGAAGCGGTTCCGCACGTCGCGCCCGACCTGGCGCCCAACTGCCTGGCTCTGTACCTCGGCTGCCAGGGCGTCGAGATGCCGAACACCGTCTGGTGCGCGCCCTGCATGGACAGTCCGGAGGCGGCGCGGTTCGAATACGCTCCCGACAACTTTTACTGGCAGTTCAGCTCGCGGCTGGGCCGCGAGCAGGTGGCGCTTGGTCGGGGCAAGTTCCAGGTCCAGTTCCCCGACCTGATCGAGGGGCTCGACACCTTCGCTGCCATGCGCGGCACCGATGAGCTGCTGGTCGACCTCATCCAGCGCCCCGGCTGGGTGCAGCAGTGCTTGCGGCAGATCACCGACCGGTACTTCCACTACTACGACGTGCTGTACGACCTGTTCCGCGACGAAGTCGGCGGCTCGATCTTCTGGGCGTGGGCACCGGGGCGGATGGCGAAGTTCCAGTGCGACTTCTCGGCGATGATCTCACCCGCCATGTTCGGCGAGTTCATGGTGCCCGTGCTGACCGAGATGTGCGAGCGCGTTTCGTACAGCATGTTCCACTGGGACGGCCCCGGCGCAATCCCGCATCACGACCACTTGCTGTCGATTCCCCGCCTTACGATGCTCCAGTGGACCCCCGGCGCCGGCGTCGAGCCCATCTCTCACCCCCGCTGGTGGCCGCTGTATCACAAGACGGTCGAAGCCGGGAAGAAGGTCATCCTCGTGGACGGCGGCGGCATGGACGGGCTCAAGGCGCTCAAACGGGAGTTCGGCGAGAAGCTGAAGCAGTTCATGATCAACCTGCGCGCCGCATCGCCGGAGCAGGCGGGGGAGATGGTTCGGGTGGCGACGCTCTGAAGGTTCTCGGCGCCGCCCACACCGCTGCGAGCGACGCGTGGCTACCACACAACCGACACGCCCGGGTACCGCCCGAGGAGTGGGTCGCAGGTGATCACCGGCATCGATTTCGCGGTGCTTGTCGCGACGATGAAGCGATCGCACGGGTCATTGTGTAGGGGCGGCAAAGCGACCGATGCCAACGCGATGGCGCTGTCGACCGGTACCTCGCGAATGCCGTGGTGTTCGAGCGCCAGGCTGAACCAGTCCTCAGCCGCGATTGGGAGATCCAGCTTGCCCTTGCTCGCCTTGACGGCAACCTCGAACGCGGAGATCGAGGACACGAATAGCTCGCCAGCGTTGCGCTGAATCGCCTGCTTCGCCGCAGGCGAGAGCCTCTTCTGGGCGGACACCAGCCAGAGCAGGGCGCAGGTGTCGAGAAGCACCCTGTGCGCTATACCCGCGAAGGTTGGGAACACCCCGAAGTCCCGGTGCGACTTCGGCTCCGTCTGGGAGAATACCCTCTGTCCTATACTCGCGAAGGTTAGGAATACACCGAAGTGGAAGTTCGCAGAACTTCACCCGGGGGCGTGTGGTGAGCACCCAACACACTGCTGTGCACGCAGAGGCGTCGAACTTGTGCAATAGCTTCGGTG
>Ga0210054_1002153_pt1 | contig 15632 bp, 11 predicted proteins | sample CryGeymeta201516_FD_185470 | JGI IMG/M metagenome (GOLD analysis project Ga0210054, IMG submission 185470) | Groundwater microbial communities from Crystal Geyser aquifers in Utah, USA - Crystal Geyser metaG 2015-16 (SPAdes) (version 2) | ecosystem: Environmental > Aquatic > Deep subsurface >... | reverse complement strand
AGACCCCGCCCAACGGTATTCGGCGTCGTAAAATTGTTACCACCGCTCATGGTCAGGTTGATCATCTGAAAAAAGTATTGATTCGTACTTTCCGAATAGGATAGCATGTCCTTATTCAAGCCCTGCTTCGCTACCATTTCCGTTCCATACTGCCCCTGCCCTCTTATTGTAAGGCCGCCCTTAATTCTAATCGTATCGCCTATCCTAAACGTCCCGTCCGAGAGTTCTACCGTTCCACCTTTAGTGAGTGCATCAATAGCTGCCTGTATTTCAACATTGTCATCTGTCCCATCACAGGTATAATCTGCCGGTCCGACCTTTGCCGAGTTATATGCCTTCACAAACATGGTCGGCCCGTCGTATGCACCAGCATAGATACTGGTCTGAATCAACACAAACAACGCAAGAAAATACTTTTTTATCTTTGGTCCCCTCCTTTACGCCAGCCTATTTTTATACAGGAATGAAGACAAGCATGCAATCCATAGCTCAATATGCCTGCTGCGCCGACGGAAGGCATTAAAATCGTTACCATCTAAACAGCCAATATTGCCCATACATACAGTCAAATCGTAAAATTCAAGTTATTAATAAGCATTCAAATTATAGAACAATTAATAAATTTTAGGGCATTTCAACCTGTTTGTCAAGTTTAACAATATTTTTTACTCAATCTCAAGTCCGATCGTGCCTATTTATCGCTATTTTGTAAACATCTAAATATTTCTTCGCTATATTATCCCAAGAATACAGTTTCGCCCTTTCTAAACCCTTATTGGAGAATTTACTATGTAACAATGCATCTGATGCGAGCCTCTGTATTCCATCTGCCATGGAACGAGTGTCTTTATCCCTGACAATGATTCCGCATTCGTTGTCTCGAACTATATCAATATTGCCTGGAACATCTGTCACTATTAAAGGCAACCCCATTGCCATTGCTTCGATACTGACCATGCTTAGGCCTTCAACAATTGACGGGGAAAAGAAACACCAAGAAGATCGATAACATTCGACAATGGTCTCACGATCTTTAGAAGGAAGCAAGAATACCTTCCCGGTTAGTGAGAGATCTTTTACCAACCGCTCCAATTTATTCGTATCATCACCTATAATGACGTAAACGAAATCTTTGTACTGGCCTGACCTCGTTAGCAGTTCAAAGGCACGAATACCATATTCATAACCCTTCTTGGACGGCCGGGGCCGTGCTTTGGATAACATCTTTGTGGAACGTCTCTGGCGGTCCGTCAAATACGAGGAAGTCTATCTCAACAGCTATGAAACCGTTTCCGAGGCCCGGTCCGGCGTGGACCGATACTTTCGCTTCTATAATGCGGAACGGCTTCATCAATCTCTGGGATATCGGACTCCCTCTGAAATATACTTGGCTGATTTGAACCCCATGCAGGCTCAGCCAATACACCTTAAACAAGCCCTTTTATTGTCTTGACAATGGGGAGTACCTTACTGCCACGTGCCTTCTCCTGTTTGTTTGCAAGGGAATTTTCGGCCTTTTCACCATAGAAGGTTGCAGAACAGCCGCTTACAATGGCAACAAGCAGAACAAAGTAGGCACGAAAGTCAGTCACGCTATTTGAGATATTTGACAGCGCCCAAATAAGCGCCGCGTAAAAAGGATAGACGGTCTCCGGCTGGCCCGGCGAAATACGTTTCTTGAAGTAAATAAACATCGAGATCATCATCCCGGATAATACGATCAGGGACAGAACCCCATATTTAATTCCAACCGCCAGTAATCCATTGTGCACAGTCAATGTAAGATCAGTTTTTGTCTCCATGCGGTGTTCCCGCAAAAGACTTAAATACGTTTCATTCTCATATCCTCCCAAGCCCATAAGGTTGTGAGACATAACATCTATCACAAATTTATATTGCTCAAACCGTCCTGTGACGGTATCTTTTAAAAGTCTTTCTTTACTAAAGGTTTGAACTTCCTTCTGGCCTGCAAGCTGGGCATATTTACCCGAACCGGCAAAGTAAGGCACCAGGGCTATAAGGAAGAGCACAAGAAGCAAAATCAATAAAAATAATGCCGCCCTTGTCTTCTTTAAAACAAAAAAGTATGAGGTTAAACAAACAAAAAATATAATCCAGTTAAGCCGATGGAACGTAGCAAACAGCGTGATAACAAGAAGCGGAAGAGTGATGGATAATATAATCGGCTTACTCCTGTATCTAACCAGACAAATAATGATTGCAAAATTGACAAAATAACCCAGGTCATACTCCTCTGGAAAAAGGCCCGTAGACCTCTTGAATCCTGCAAAAGCAATTCTTGGCTCATTCAGCCTCATGAAACTGCTATCCCCCAACAGCTGGTAGATCGCGATAAATACCATAATAATAGATAAAACTACAATGGCCTTAAGAAGGCCTTCGGCCAAGGATGGTGTGGCTTCTTTTTTCAAGACATGGTATACAAGGATAAATATTAATATCTCCATTGGGGTGACGATGAGCATCTTCGCCTCTATTCTATGATACACAACCAGGTTGAATATCAGCGAAAAAAGTACCAATACAAAATAAAAATATAGAAAATATTCGAATGCAGGTTTATTTTTCCGGGTACTCTTGAAGCGCTGTATTGCACCTGAAGCAAGAAAGGGAAGCAGAATAATCAGTAAGACTCTATTTGCCTGAAGCTCGAAAGGCATTCCCGGAATAGCAATAACATATTTCGCTTGGAATATCGGTTGCGCCAATATGAAGAAGGCAAAAATAAATGTCAGCAGTTTCTTGTCCGCCTTGAAGGATAAGACCCCTGCAATGATCACAGCAAAAGCAATATAAATAATAAAGCTATATTCCATTCAGGATATAAACTCCATACACTGATCAATTTTCCCAGAAGATTTTTATCAGCTCTCTTTTTCTTTCAAACAGATTCGTCGGCAGATCCAAGCTCCGTTCTATTCGTCTCTTTCTATAATCATCAAGACTTGTGATATATTTGGCAGGGTTACCGCCGTACACTCCATTGGCTTCACAATTTTTCGTCACGACAGATCCCGCTGCAATGATACAGTTTTTCCCAATTTTAACATCCGGCAGTATTATACTTCGAGCCCCAATAAAACAATTGTCGCCGATAAATATGCTACCAAAGGACGTCACTTTTATTTGGTTTCTGAATACCCATGTTGCTCCTTGGTGGGTAATGAACATGGCCTCGTCGGCAAGGCGCACTCTGTTACCGAGTTTAATGAGGAAGGGTTCAGAACCAAGGCATACAGTCCTTGGAACAATACAACTTTCACCAATCTGCATATCTATTCTGCGTAAAATCCTGATGCGGCTCTTATTACTTCCATAGCGGAAGAGTAATCTCTCCACAAATGTCATCCCCCAACGCTTACGCACCATAATATTTTCCAAACACCTTGACGGTATTCCAGACTGAAAATTCCTTTTCAGCAATACTCCGGCACTGCTCGGCCATCCTTCGGCTACGCTTTTCGTCAGCGAAAAGAACCTCCAGAAAAGAAACCAGGTTGCTCTCCAGGCCTTCTTTTATCACAAAGCCGATTCCATATTTTTCAATGAGAGAAGGCAGATCGCCTACCGTGTCGGTCCCAAGCAATGCCGCACCGGATGCCAGGGACTCACTGACCTTGACTGGAGATGCCACCCGATTTACAATCGAATCATCCCTGATAACTATTGCAATATCCGCGGCATAAGAATAAAGCGGCACCTCTTCATGCGGCACATGTCTGACAAGGAAATCGTGCTCAGGTACGCCTGAACGTTTAAATGCTTTTTCAATTCCTTCAATGTCATCGGTCAGAATGACAATAAAAAGATCGCTGATTTGTTTTTTCAGCACGACGTAGAGATGAATGACGTCATCGGTCCGTTGCCACAGTTTCTTGTGGCCCATATAAAGCACCACATGCTTACTCTGCAGATCCAGTTTCCTTTTAGCATCCTTTTTCATATCCCAGCTGAATTCACGAAATATATCCGGATCGAAGGTACTTCTTGTTAATGCAAAACGGTTCTTTGGCAGATGATGCTTTTCCATATAGTAAGAGATCATTTTTTCTGACACACAAAAAGTCATGTCCGAATAACGGAACGTTAATTTTTCCTTGAGATTCGCATACCGGTGCGAAAAAGATTTCTCTTTTAACTCTCTTCTATAGATTCTTTCCTCTGTGACAACACCGTGTACATCTATAAAAAGTTTAACGAGCCGAAAAAACCTGAAAACCAACAATGTAAAACCAAGACCTGCATGGTGACAGTGGAATATTCTGATTCTTTTTATAAAAATAAAATAGCTCATAAAAAGCCATATCACAGGATAATAGAGAATCTCCAGCAACATCCGGCCGGAAAAAAGAGTAGGCAATATATAAATCTTCAATCCTCTCTCGTTGTATTCTCTTCGGTGTGCCCTTATGGAATCAATATCACGAAAAAGCTTCAAGTGACATAAAGCCAACACGTTGACATCGTACCCACTTTTCCTGAGCGCTGTCACTTCCATAAGAAACTGCTGGGAATAACCTGATTTCGTCAAGAGGGCAGCTCCAGAAATGTGCATGACTCGCTTTGGATGGTTGGAAAACATAACTGATATACCTCACCTCATGGTTACAAACTGATTCAGCCTCGGATCAAATTCAATTGAATGGGCGGCGGTCAGCTCCTTGATTCGGATCTGACTGCTCGTATTCCTCAAATCGACAGATCCATCGTCCATCCTCAAACAGTGGAGAAAATCCATTGAGATATTCCTGCCGGGAACTCGAAGGATAATCGACTCTTCCATCTGATGATCAGATGCCTGCAGATAATGCCGCGCATGGGAGCCTCTCAGTGAGATGTCAACGATTGTTGTGAAGCAATGAGCCGGACCTTTTGATGTCATGGCGAGAGAATGGCATTCCTTCTTAATCCAATAGGATGGAGACATATAGGTCTTTTTCAGTTTGCCCGCCTGCCTGAAGGAGTTATGACCCGAAGATAGATCAATCCGGATTCTTCTTCCTTCCCCGATTCCACATATTATATATTCTCCTTCCTCGCTCACTGAAATATCCTCAGCAAACGTGAAGTTCAACTGAGCATCGGAGGAAATGCCTTCGCCGCAGAAATCATGTATGACGATGAAATCAGGCATCATCAGGATAATATACCGACAATGCCAGACCTCTCTCCCTTTATCAATGTACTGCCCCCTGAATATCTTCACTCCGCCATAGTCGAAGACTTTCAGATCTGAGCAATAGTCGATTCGTTCTATGCCAAAATGACCTTCGTAATCAATCTGACTTCTGCCGTTCAGGGTTACCGTATTGTGGGCGGGAGTGCTCTGGAAATAATTACGAAGATCCAAAGGCCCATTATAACAATAGGTGCCCGGGTCAACAAATATGTCGTTCCCAAAAAGAGCCAGATTCACACTCAAAAGGTCACCGTGGCGATGGCCGTAATTATGAATAGGCTCCTTAATGGAGGCAGAGAATATACAATAATGATAGCCCTGCCGGCTTGTCTCCTTATATATAGCAAATTGTGCTTTATCCAGCACTAACGTCTCAGACGTTTCACGGCTGGAAGGCACAAGTTTTACGGGACCGACAAACCAGAATGCACCCTCGCCGGGATGTTCATGCATAATCGGTATTTCTCTCGTTTGCTCCAGCGTGCATGCTATTTCAGCGACAGTCCTGATGTTCATTCGTCTTCTGTCAACAGACAGGCCAAGAAAAGTACCGTCGTCCCCGTCGCCAAGCAAAGGGAGGTTTCCGTCAGGCTTGGCAATCGCAAACAGAGCCGATAACATCTTATTAATGTCCTGCCGCCACTTCTCCACAGTTCGTAAGCCCATACGCTCCGCTATCACTGTTGTATAAAGATAAGCCTCGCATACTTGTAAAATGTATGAAGAACACAATTCCTCGTGGGTACCATCGCTCAAGAACTGCATCTTCAATTCTTCTGTGAGCACTTTATAACCTTTATCTTCCCAAAAAGATGCCTCTTTGAACTCTCCAAAGAGTATTCCTGCAAGGAAAAGAGTGGCCCCTTCCATAATGAGATGATTATTCCGGAAACCGCGGTCTTCCGATGTCAGGTGATACTGCAAGTAATGGATATGAAGATAAACCCAGCACCAGAATTTCACCTTTGACTCTTTGCCGAAATCCGGACAATCGCAGAAAAGCGTATATGCAGCGAGCCAGTGATTCAGGCGGATCGCCACCTCCATTGCGGATATCCAGTTTACACCCATCAAATACGGGTTTTCTTTTGTCCAGCCTTCAAACTGATTCCAGAAGACATCAAAATGTTCAGACGACCCGGATAAGAAGTAGGCCTTCCCTAAAGTCAGCCAATGCAGATGCCGGTTCAACTCCCATGTCGTGCGCAGATCACCCGTCGTTGCCGAATTGCGTGTAGGAATTTGTCGAAAGTATACGAGAGGCCAGATGTTTTCATTGATAATCGTTGAGTGCCAATGGATATTAGAGCCGAGATTAACATGATACGCCCGGAAAAGGACCAAGCGCCCTTTGGCCGCTTCTGAGGCGGCAGTGAAAATCATCTCCTCCTCTTCAGGATGGTCACGTTTAAATTTCTGCTTGAAATTATCATTACCGACCGGCAGGAAAACCTCTTTTAAGCGATTCTCCCATATAGAGAATATTTCCGGGAGATGACTGAACCTATTCTGGTTCTCTTTCGTCAAACAATCCAGCAATTCTTTCTGATCCGGCGCCCAGGCCATATACCGTCGTTCCCGTGCCATATTTCTGAGCCGCCGTGCCTTAAAAAGGGCTTTATCCTTTACCACACGAATCGCTTCCCGTGGGGGCTTGCCATGGAGGTCCTGTAGAAGTTTTTTTGATTTCTTCAGTACATTCATTGATGATTCCTGATCAAATCATCGATCTGAAAAGACAGGTTCGTAATATTTTCAGCCTCGGCCAAGGTCACGAGATCAGATTCCTGGCCGGCAACGGCCATCAGAAAAGCATCCATCTCTGCGGTCAAACCTTTGTCCATTTGCTTTGAACGAAGATTCTTCGTAAATCTCCCCATGACTTTCAAGGACTGGAAGTCATCAATAATAATAGACGTCTGGTCCGCATGGATCTCAATATATTCTTTCCCGAGAGATTTGTTTCCAACACAAGTATAGAGCAGAGTTCCTAATGATCCGTCACGGTACTGCAAACTTGCCGTAAGTGAATCATAAGTCTCAACTCCGGAATTTCTGGAGTAAGCGGCATCCGCACTTAAATCGACGACTTCTTCTTTGACCAGGAATTGCATAACATCCAGGAAATGACAGCATTCGCCAATTACGCGCCCTCCACCGATGTGGCGCTGCTGTGTCCAGTTGTCAGGGGAGATGAAACCGGCATTGACCCGGTACAAAATCTGAACAGGCCTTCTTAATTTCTCTAACATTCTCACTGCTTCCTGAATATATGGTGAGTAACGCCGATTGTAACCAACAGTAAAGATGACGTCCGCATTCTCGGCAGCTTTGGAAAGCTCCTCAAGTTCCGCCCGATGAATCGCCATGGGTTTCTCCAGGAGCACATGTTTCCCGGCTCGAATCGCATCCGCGGCCATAGATGCATGCGTATCATGGCGGGTTGCGATAATCACCGCATCTATAGACGGATCGGCAATGATTTCCTTATAATCCGTTGTACAGTATTGTGCGCGATACTTCTGGGCAGCTTTTTTTGCATTTACGCCGCTGCGATTACATACTGCAACAAGAGAAGCAGAAATTTTACTTTTCAACAGGTTTGGAATATGCTGCCGCTGGGCAAATCCGCCCGCACCAATAACACCAAGACGCAGCGTTCCTTTCCTGACAACCTTGGGCTGTATACGAACTTTCCTCTCCTGAATATCATTCGGCTTTCCCCGGTCATATTGAATTAAGACTGCGATCGAATCAGTGGCCCCTTCTTGAAGAATCCTGTATACAGATGGCGCTTCTTCAATCGGAACCCGTTGAGTAATCATAGGATCCATGATTAGAATCCCTTCTTTAACAATTTCCATGAACTCCTGCATATTTCTGTTCAGTGTCCATCTCACATAGTCGATGGGATAATCTCTGCCTTCGAATTCATACTCGGGATCATAACGTCCCGGTCCATAGGAACACGAGATCCTGACCTCAATCTCTTTTTCATAAAATGGAGAGCGCTTGAAGCTCAAGCCGACATCGCCGACAATGACCAGGCGGCCTCTCCTTCTCAGCATTGCCATTCCCTGATGTGCGGGTTCATCGCTTTGTGTTGCAGCACACAACAAGACTGCATCAGCACCAACTCCAAGGCTGAAGTCAAGTACCGTACGAATTGCAGATTCTGCACTCTCAGGCCTGAAGCTGTTGTCAATGCCCATTCTTTTCGCAACTTCCACTCTGTTTTCCTTAAGGTCAATACCCATAACCCGGCAACCCGAAATCTTCAGCAATTGAGCCGCTAAAAGGCCGATGATGCCCAGTCCAACGACAACCACTCTGTCACCCAAGCCGCAGTCAGCCTGTCTGACCGCATGCATGGCAATGGCCCCGATAGTCGCAAACGATGCCAAAGATGGGTCCAAGCCTTCCGGTATTTTGGCTGTCAGGTTCCTCGGCACGGCAACGTATTCCGCGTGATTTGCTATACCCGAACCTCCGCAAGCCACAAGATCGCCCTTCTTCAGATCATGAATCCCGTCACCAACCTCTATGACTTCGCCTGCCAGACTGTATCCCTTAGGCCACATAGAGTTCTTATAGTTCTCTCGGGCCTTTAATGTTTCGCTGAACCCTTCGCGGATGATCTTCTTCAGCGCTTTCTGGTACAATTGCATATCAGGGAACCGGCTTGAAGATGCTGTCTGTTTCTCTTGAGAGCTTCTGGCCACGGATACCTCGGTTCCAACACTGACCGCAGAATAATAGGTCTTAACCAGCACGCCTCCTTTGAAACACGTAGGAGCCGGGACTTCTTCAACCACAAATCCGCGATCAAGAGTCTTGAATATTTGCTTCATTTTAGAATTCCACCTCACTTATAAGTGTTTATATCTTTATCGTATGATTGATGAATAGTTTGCCGTACCATTCTGCTTCAACCTTGCAGGCATGTGATTCTCAATAGCCCTCCATTGGACAAACGATCCGCTTCATCCAAAGACCGATAGTAATCAGCTTTGTATAAACATCTTCCACCACAGGGCCAGATTGAGCAAGTACCATCTGCTTCGAGTATATTTGTCTTCTCGAAGTATCGTCTTTATTTCGTCCATGTTAAAATAATCCGTACTGCCGGCAAAAGACAATACTTCAGAGTGTGCTCGCTCGCCCAGCTTATCAAAAAACCATTCGTGTATTGGAACACCGAATCCCTGCTTTTTTCTATGGATGATGGCGTCCGGAATGACGCCTTTCAATGCTTTTTTCAGGATATATTTTTGAGTGCCATTTTTCGTCTTCATGCCAGAGGGTATACTCATGACAAACTCAACGAACTTATGATCCAAGAATGGGACGCGACTTTCCACACTCACGCCCATACTCATCTTGTCTACACGCATGAGCAGCAGTTCTGGCAGGCGATAATTCAAATCCAGATACGTCATCCAGTGAAGAGAGGACTTGTCCCAGGCTTTCTCCTGAAATCTTTGGAAAATGGGATCGATGGCTTCCCAGGATGAATAATTCTTAAACTTCTTATTCAGGCGTGTTGAAAGAAGTTTCCTTTTATAGGTGTCTCTGAATGATTCGGCGCCCCCCCAGAAAATGGGTCGTCCCATGACATTTCGATGCAATTGCTCGTACCCAGGGCCCTGATCCCGACCCAATAATCTTAGCGCCGCTAAAGACAGGCTTCCCAATAATTTCGGAATTCTATTCATTCTTTCTTGCCGTTCGATGTTCTCTTTCCAGGGAAGATACCCCCAGAAGAGCTCATCTGCCCCCTCTCCGACTTGACAGACTATTACACCTTTTTTACGTGCCAACTCTGAGACATAGTATAAAGGGACACATACAGGGTCGGCAATGGGTTCATCCTGCAGATACACCATCTTTGGTAAAAAGCTGATCAGGTCATCAACGCTCAGAATGCGTTCGTGGTACTCCGCTCCAACTTCACCGGCCATCATGCGGGCGTAATACGTCTCGTTCTGGTATGTTTTGTAGTCACCATCGTATCCAATGGTAAAAGTTTGAACAGGGGTATTCTGCCCTTTCGAGAACAGGGCTGCATTGGCACTGGAATCAATGCCGCCTGAAAGAAATACGCCAACCGGCACGTCAGCCATTTTGCGCAATTGCACGGACGTTTCTAACTCATTCAACAGACGGGCCGCAATTTCATCCTCTGAAATACCGGTAAAAGGTGTTGTATGATCCCACATGTCCCAATAACGATCTTCCTTATACTGGCCATCTTTTTTGACATGAAGGTAGGTCCCGCCGGCCAATTTCTTTATACCCTCGAACAGTGTAGACGGCGGTGGAGTGGCCAGAAATGACAGGAAATAATACAATGAAGTCTCATCAACATTTTTTTTCTGGTCAGGGTCCTGAAGCAGTGCTTTGATTTCCGACGCAAACGTAATGCGGCCGTGGTGAATACTATAATAAAGGGGTTTTATGCCCATCCGGTCGCGAACCAGCCAGAGCTCGCTACTTCTTGTGTCCCATAGAGCGATTGCAAACATCCCCCGAAAGCGATGAATACAATCGATGCCCCACTCTTCAAAAGCATGCAGAATCACCTCCGTGTCCGAGTGGTCTGTTTTCCATGTATGGCCGCCTATCCTGTTGAGCTCTGATCTGATTTCCAAATGATTATAAATCTCGCCATTAAACGAGACCCAGAGAGATCCGTCTTCATTGCACATGGGCTGCTTCGCGCTGGATGACAAATCCACAATGGATAATCTGCGATGCCCTAACCCGGCTTTACGGTCATCGGAAATCCACAAACCCGCATCATCAGGACCTCTATGGACCATGGTATCTCTCATCCGCATGAGGTACGGTTCAGATAATTCAAAATGACTATGATGAAAAACGAATGCCCCGCATATTCCGCACATGACTGTTCTCTCTCGCTGGTATGATTTTCTTTTTACACGGTAGACGGTCGAACCGATATGGCCGGATTTGTTCCTGAGGGTCTATTGACGCAAGGTGAATAATTAGCCAGGCCGAACAAATGTTTTATAATGGTAATACATTTGGGAAAAATAAGCAAAACCCGAAAGTATTTTGGTGAACGCTGCCCCTTTTACGCCAAAAAAATAAACGAGCAGCACAAAGCCGAGGACATTTGAAATACCTACAACAAATGCACTGTTTCGGAGTTCTCTGCCGAGTCCCTGTGCTGAAAGAAACCTATTTATAAAATCTCCGAAACCATACAAGACACAGCCTATTGATACGCTATAGGCCAACGGCACTGCAACAATGAATTCTCGTGGATATAACAGCACAATTACTTTCTTAATTACTAGCAAAAATACAAGCAATGAACCTGATGACAATAAAACTGTAACCACTGTCACCTTTTTTGGAATGAAGTCCCTGCTGGCAAAATCCTTAAAAAATGTTGTCCCCACTACACCCGGAAGCATGGTTAATGGCATAGAAATGGTCACCGCCAGGGAATAAAAACCAACGTTCGTATTGTCTATGAAATAGCCGATGGAAATGCCGGCAATCTGTCCGGTTGCGACACCTGCCAGCACACCGATATACACATGGAAACCATATGTTTTGTTTTCCTCCCAAATCGCAGCCATATATTTTTTCACATGGTCATATCTGGGCTTCAACCTAAACAGCATAAATACAACCAATAAAGAGAGGGTTGCCAGCTGGATAGACAATGCAGAGATTAAAGATAAAGGTACAAAATAATTAAATAGGATCGCACACAATAAATACAAGAGACTTGGACCGATCCGAAAGATTGAGAGGTCATAAATCCTGTTGTCGCCTTGCATAATACTCTCAAGACAGAGCTGGAAGGGAAAGACAAAAAGGAGAGGGGAAACCATTCTAATGGTTCGTCCCAAATCATTATGGAAAATACGCCCTTCAAGAAATGAGAAGAAGAACAAAATAACAATGAACGCGGAAGAAACCATCGCGGCGCATAAAAATAGGTTTCCAATTAAACGACTCCTCTCTGTCTGATCTTCATTCTTTGCCAGGAGCCTGCTGCCTGAAATAAAAATACCCAATGTCAGAAAAACGACTACGAAAGAGAATAGATTCTGTAAGAATTTCAGATCACCATAATGCTCTGGACCGAGCAAACGAGTGTTTACAATGCTCACGCATATACCGACAAATATACTGAGCAGCATGGAAACATAGAGAATACCTACCTGCTTTGTTTTTTTCCTCATGGCAAGGGACCTGAAATAGGATCTATTCATGTTGGCAACACTTGTGAGATTGAACCAATTATTCATATGATGATTATTAACCTAAACATTGGGCACTCTTTTACCACGGCCCTCTTTAAGCGAAATTAGACGATTGAATCCGGCACAGAATGGAAGAATAGATGATGGAGAATCTTCACGATTCGTTCCACAGCCTTACCGTCCCAATATTCCGGCAGTCTGCCCGTCTTGCCTCCTTTTTCCAGAATCCCGAAGGCAGTCTTTATAATCCTGTCTTTGTCTGACCCAACGATTGTATTTGTGCCTTCCCACACGGTTACAGGTCTTTCCGTATTCTCCCGCAGAGTGAGACACGGAACTCCAAGAACTGTGCTTTCCTCCTGAAGTCCTCCTGAATCAGAGAGGACCATTTGAGCCGTGCTCAGAAGCGAGAGAAAGTCAAGGTACCCTTGCGGCTTCAACAAGATCAAATTCCGCATCTGCTGGACTCTTCTGTCCAACCCGAAGAGTTGTAATTGTTTGTCCGTCCTGGGATGCACAGGAAAGACAATCGGTATCCTTTCCTGGATTTCATCTATTGCATCAATGATTGCCGTTAGGGTTTCTGGTTCATCAACATTGGAAGGACGATGAAGTGTCAGAAGAGCGTAGTGTGAGGTTGTCCCATCGTTGGAAAGGCCAAGTTTTTGAGCGATGTCCGATTTAGCAGCCCTTTCTTTGTGTTCCAGCAGCGTATCAATCATGGCATTGCTCACAAAGAAGATCTTATCCGATGGAATGCCCTCTGCTATCAGGTTTTCATCGGCGTCTTTGGACGTTGTGAAGAGAAGATCGGAAAAAGCATCGGTTACAATTCTATTGATCTCTTCAGGCATGGTCCGATCACGGCTTCTGAGACCAGCTTCCACATGCGCTATGGGTATGCATAGCTTAGATGCCACGACGCTGCATGCCAGGGTCGAGTTCACGTCTCCCACAACAAGGACCAAGTCAGGTTTCTCGGTTAAGCAGAGTTTTTCAAAAGCGGCCATGATTCCCGCAGTCTGTTCAGCATGAGAACCCGACCCTATCTCCAGATCCACATGCGGCTTGGGAATGTCTAAATCCTCAAAGAAGATCTTAGACATCTTGTCATCATAGTGCTGGCCAGTGTGTACGAGTACGGATTGGAACTCCGGGTATTTTTGTAGTTCCTCCATGAGTAGAGCAATTTTCATAAAGTTTGGCCTTGCCCCAACCACATTAAATATTTTCTTCATCGCCACATCTCACAATACAAAGTTTACTATGGAGAAAACCTCAAATTTCCATATAGATCCACTTAAACCATAAACTACCTTTCGTCAACTCCCACCTGCTTTAGAACCCTCTTGCACAGTCCCTATAATCACCGATCGCAATCCATAATCTAAAAAGACCAATCGTAAACATGCCCATCATCCTCCATGCAGGTGAGCGTCCAGTTTCGTGCCCGTTAGATCACGATCGTGATTCAATCATCCAAACCAAAACTCGACAAGCATTTATTTTATTGGAGAGACCAAGCCAAACAACTTGCCGATCCTGCTGGACACTAGACCTACCCAGAACTCAGATATCGTTGTCAAACGGGGAACCCAAACATAGCGCTGAGACTGATTACGTTACCAAAAAGATGGGCTGCTGTTGTTCCTGTCTCGAACGCGGAGGCTCGACCAGGACTGAGACCGAAATGAGCTCTCAAAATAATGGAGGCCAGAATGGTACTGGAGGAAAGCTGTTATCCTTTGCTAGGACCATGACACAGCCAACGATCTCCATAAAACCAGGTGGTGCAAAGGTAGGCGCGTTGTTCTTTTGTGTTATCTGTCCTTTATTTAAATTGCATTTATGTCTAACTTTACAGGAAACCTGTTGTCGGTACTGCAATCTTCTCAACTTCTCTAACCTTTCTAAAAGATATCGGGACATGGGTTGGCCGTGGTAGGAGCTGCTTTGGAACAGGATGCTGGCTACTGGGAATTTCATATTCACCAGATTCCAGAGGGAGCAGAAGTCATGTTTGGTGTAACCCACAAAAAGAATCGAGCATTTTATAATGAATTGGGCAAAAACAGCAAGGGTGCGTTCCTGTGACTTTTGGAATGCTGAAATGATTTCCATAATTTTGCTTTACGGAATTGTCGCTCACATTTCTGCTGTCTTTGACTATGCAGGTGACCCTGAATTCAATGGTCGATCCATGATGAAACATTTCAAAGTGAAAACGGACGACACAGTTGGCGTTGCAGTGCAGCAATCTGACCTACCGATGGTGCAATTTTTATTGAACGGAGAACCTCTGCATGAACACGCAATCAACCGCTTCCGGGGACTTGTTTATCCGGCCATTTATCTTCCGGAGAGCGACGAGGAAATCCAAATAGAACTGGTCATGCATGAGGATGGATTCCGACAAATGGCGCCGCATGCTCGCTTCGGGCCGATTATAGTGGCCCGGGGGCTTATATAGCAACACTAGGAAATACTTGTACTTGACTCGACACATCCGTCTAAATTTTCAACCAAATTATTTTGTGGTCAACAATGAACAATGTGCATGCGAATTTTTATCCAAATTTTTGTGTGGCAAAAAATCAACTTTTGCAATCATCTACTTTTGCGAGAAAATACTCTGCTGCTTTACTAAACAAAGAAAATGGAGAGTCTTTGTGTTGTATATACATCTATATTACAAGGTCAATCCCATATTTCATGTCATGCCTCGTCCTACTTTGCCTTCTTTAGTTGGGCAGGAGCCACAAAGACCTTCTTCATTAACACCATCCCAGCCGCAGCTGCCATGATACCTCCAACATTGTTAGCCAAAACATAACCACCAGCTTTGCCTATCTGTCCCTCAGTTATCCATTTGGCAACGTCTACTGAAAACGTGCTAAATGTTGTAAAGCTACCACAGAATCCAACACCCAGCATAAGTTTGGCTCTGGGAGAGAGTCCCTGGAGTGATGGTGCTTTGGAAATACTCGTAGAAGGAGAGATAGCAGCAGTGGCAGTAGCTGGAGGCCGCGAAAATGTAGGTGTTCCAGCTAGACCTCCTAAAACAAAGGATCCAGCAATGTTAATTCCAGCTGTATGCCACCCCTGTAAACCAGCTCGCATGGTGTCTTTTGGGATGTAGGCACTGGCTGCTTCTCCTAATTGATACCGAGACAATGCACCAATGACAG
>Ga0210054_1002147_pt1 | contig 15657 bp, 14 predicted proteins | sample CryGeymeta201516_FD_185470 | JGI IMG/M metagenome (GOLD analysis project Ga0210054, IMG submission 185470) | Groundwater microbial communities from Crystal Geyser aquifers in Utah, USA - Crystal Geyser metaG 2015-16 (SPAdes) (version 2) | ecosystem: Environmental > Aquatic > Deep subsurface >... | reverse complement strand
AATTTCCAACCCAATCCGGCAAGGTCTTACATCCGGCATTTTCGGCAAGCAAATCGTACTCTCGTTTCTTGGCCGCCAAGACCTCCTCCATTGAAGCCAAACCAGCCGTCTGTAGAACACGTCGAGTCTTGTACTGTTTTTCTGCATTGTCAACATCGTCCAAGGAGAGTTGTGATCCTTTTCGAACCAGAGGAGCGCTGTATTCGGCCGTACCTGAAGCTAGTGCTGACAACGGTGGATGATCCATTGAGTACACCTTTGGAACGACCAAAGCAGATTCATAAGCATTACTACTATCCAGTATTTCTTCTGTCATCTTATCTCTTGATGCATCTAGCAAATAGAGACACGATCATGCAGTAAAAAAGATATTGCTCAATTGAATCCAAATGATTCGCAAAATGGTCTGCCACTTTAAAAACTTATGTGCAGTGCAAGAAAACAAAAAGTTGGGATATTTCGATTCGTTATTATGACTTTTATGACCGCAACCATGCATGTCTTCAAAATACTCGTAGATTCTCCCGAAGAAATCTTGCCTGCGAAAAACCGTTCAACAATACACTTAGACGCATAATTCTTCTATTTAATTTTATTTTGGGTATTCGTTCCCTTCGAAATTTAGAATACCGTACCCTTCTTCTGCTCGACCATGGTGGGGGAACAAAAAGATATAAGAGAATCAAATTAGACTGTCCAGTTTTTTTTAAAGAAACCAGAGAACCAAGTTAACTCGATTCTGTGTGTTCAAAGCGAAGCCAATCAAAGCTCCTTAGACCATCGTTGACCTGCCGTTGTCAATAAAAGAATTGTACTAAGTAATGGATAACACAATACATTGCGAGGTTGCTCTGGCGAATCCTCACGCAGAAGTCCAGCGGTTGCAAACTCGTCATCAACGGGCCAATTTTGTATCTATTGAATCTTATTTAGCGTGGCTATCGGATGAAGAAATCAATTATATAATAAAGGCAGTGGCGGACCTTCCTGAACTCCAAACGTTTCGGATCAGCTTTTCCTTCCAGAAGTTTCGACAGCTGCCGGTGCTGCCCATTCCAGGTCATGCCTTGGTGTCCATACTTGAGTCAAAATTACTGGAAACGCTGACGCTGGACGAAGCTACCTTTAAATTTCCAGATTTCAACGATGTTTATCGGTTGGCATCTGCCCTTGAGCAAGCTCCCAGGTTAAAGATAGTCACACTCTTCAACTTTTTTCCTTTGGAACCTGCCAGCAATACAAATAGTACAACCACCAGAAGCAGCAGCAGTGTTGATTCCCCTACAGCCAATGTCTTGGCCCGAGCCTTGTGCCATCTACCATCTTTGCAAGAACTGAATCTTATTTTTACCCGGGATGGGCCCGCGTGGATATGTGCCCTCCTCCGGCAGTCTTGTTCCTCCCATTCGATGCAGCGGCTGAGGATCAATGTCCCCGATGGAAGCTTTCTAGGCCAACCAATCCAGTGCCTCTGCCAATCTCTTCAGACAAATTCTGTTCTGCAAGAACTGAGTATTCGGTGTCCGCTGGATGAAAATGGAGGCAATGCGGTGGCCCGGGCACTGAACAGTCCTCTGAATCGCCTGGAACAAGTTTACATACAACTGAAGCACTACGATTTTGCCATTCCCATCGCCGAAGCACTTCACACCAATCGTTGCTTAAAATCATTTGAATTACGGGTCTGGACTGGAGGAGATAGGGCACCATTGTTGCACGCCTGCGAAAGGATGGTGCTTCATAACCCGGTCCTGCAAGAACTAGTAATTGACAATGGACGGTTAGGTTTGACTGCTTTGATTGATTTTTATTTGTTATTGAATCTTCAAGATCGGCGGCAGTTACTGGAATGCGGCGACAAGTTGTCTCCTAAAGCATGGATTGACTCTCTCGGGCGACAGCTCTCGAATGTCAGTGGGTTGTTCTACACTTTGTCACTCAATCCTACCCTCTGCGGTCAATCCTCCCAGACATCAACCGACATGGATGTTGACTATGAAGATTGTCGTAAGCGGCAGCGACGACTATGTTAGGATGGAATTGGAAGGAAATGTATGAAGCCAACATTAAAGTAGTGTACTTTAACTACATGACCAACCAGACACTCGTGTATTGTTCATTTTTCTTGGTTTAAATGCAGATTGCGATGAAGATGCCAAAACTACATCGCCAAAGGGATAGTTGGAAAATGTCGAAGTGTAAATGATCTCTTCTTGCTGCTCTTGCTCTATCTGTTTGTGTCTTTTCGCGCGGCTTCTGCGAAGCCTTCTGCGAGAGGCTTTACAATGTTCATTTTCGCTACTGCTTACTGAATCAGCAGCGTCAATAATGCAGGGCGGGCTTGTCAAGACACTGATAGAGTCATTACCAAAGTAAGAGTGGCTGTCACTCTCGTCCAATGCATCATAGCAGGTGGCCTGGGCGGAGCAGGAGATTGAAATCTGGGATTCTTTTGATAAATGTGCGCAGTCAATCTTGCCATCGTTTTCAATAGTACCTGATGCGAAAATTTTCACACGACAGAGGATAGACACTTTGGCCATGTTGTTGATACGGAGATGTCTAGATGTTTTAATAGGTTCTTGAGTCGTGAGTTTATGAGATCTCTAGCTAGAGTTCAGCAATTCTCGGATTAATGCTTTTATTACCCAGCCAAACAGCCAAACTCATAGTCTATCTAGTGGTAGACTAGCTGGCATGTTGCAAGTTACCAGGTGTGGAACATCAATCCCGCAAAGAAACGGGATTGACTGCTCATGAATACCACGTCACTGTGCTTCTCTTGTACAGTACCTCTAACTACTAGTAGTAGAGTCACAGCAACCATCCCATCCGCGCGACTTTTTTCGTAATGTTCGCTGCAGGAAATATCATATTCCAAAAGTTTAGACAAATGAAGGCAAGGACGTTTTCATGCTACTTCGTTGCATTATGTGGCTGCTTTGTTGACGAGATGTTTCTCGCGTTTGCTTTGTGAAACGCAATGCTGCTGACAGCCGAATCAAAAAGTGCTAGTGCGTGGAGACGATGGAGAGAACATTCTTAAATTATTTTAGAAAAGAAATTTTGCAGGCGTCAGGTTGGTGACTAGAAAAAGGAAATTGGTTCGTGCCTGCTGATGAAGGAATGCTTTAAGTCATCATCTGGCTTCGGTTGTAGGAGTCTACGCAATATGCCGACATCATTCTAAATTCTGGTTTTCTAAACCTCCCTTTTTTTTCAAGCATTTATTGGTTTGAACGGAAATGCCGAGAGGCACCCGGGCACCGCTCTTTGCCAGGAAACACTACGATAGTGGTACGAAGAAACAAGCCAGTCATCACCATACTGTAGATCGATTGGAATTCTACCTGCTAGTAGCTACCAGTAGTAGTAGCAGGTACTACTACCAGGTACTACTAGTAGTAGTAGCAATCAATCAAGAACAAGTAGTAGTAGTTGCCTTCAATACCAAAATAAATAACCCAAGAAGGATTGAGCACGGCCTACCACGTTGCTGGCATTAAATACGTTGCGAAAGATGCTATCCGCAGCTGCATCAACAACATCATTATTTAGCATACTGCGCCTAACCTGGCATGTCAAAGGTGATTTCTAACGTTATTCTTTTTATTTGATCATTATGTATGCGTTCTATTGTAACAGTTGTTGTGGTAGTGGTAGCGGTAGTGTGGTGGAAACGGAAACATCCCTTTCGTGAGTGATGTTTCTCGGTAGCAGACTGACACGTTTGACTGGTTGCGGTGAATTTCAGATACTACTAGCTAGCTGTATCGGCAAAAAACAAATGGGATGAATCAATTCATCCCTTTCTATTGCTTTTTCATGCTTCCTTCCTCTTTACTTTTTTCCACTTTTCGACAAGCAGTTGGAAAGGTACATTTCAGCAGTTCGACAAATACTATCATCGGCATTGGTTGCTTCACATTCCTTCCAGATAGCTTCAACATCATCACAATTATCCATTCTGCTTCCCTTAATCATGGCATAAACCATGGGACTGTGTGCGAATCGTGTCGTTTTGTGAGATTTGGCAAAGAAAGAGAGTCTATCAGTACCAGTTGGTCTGTTAATGGTGGGACTATCGGTGGATCTGTCCGTAATGTGTTGCATTGGCGTATTATTATTATTGTTGTTGTTGGTGGTGGTCGTCGTCGTCGAAATTTTTTTTGCTTGCAATGTTCTTTCGTGAAGTTCTGTTTATGATTTTATTCTGATTTGGTTTTTATGACCAAAAGCGAAGAGTCACGATCAAACTTGAGAATAGAGAAGGTTTCTAAAAAATATTCCAATCATTCAACACCACCAAAACGAAAATTGGTGTCACGTTCAATGCACGACTGAGTCAATGTAGTGTACATGTGAAAAGGTTAAGGATATTGGACAATTTAAAGACTCCAGAATAATTTTTACGGTGTCTACTCGAATGAAGAAAAAATAATAATAATAATTCAAATCCAAACGAAAGAATAACTACAGTTAATATCAATCAAAGAGGCGAATGAAAAATTTAATACGATCTGTTACAGGCTCGCATCCGTTGCTGACATGTCTGGTGCTTTTGGTCGTGCTCCGACCTGCGATTGGTCTGGCCAAGTCAATAATACCATCATCATCGGCATCATTTTCCATCCAGAAGATCCAAACCATATGGGATGAACACGGAATTGCTTCTCTCGTATCGGTGGGAGAGAGCTCAATGTACATAGCGGGATCCAAGCGGGGACAATTGCGCATGTTTGACTTCGATGGTGGAAGCCTGAAACATATCGGTAAAATTCTGAACGAGGAGTCTTCGTCTGGTGTCAATCCTAAGAAATCCACAGTTCCCTATCCCATCTACTCTCTGCTTCATCACTGTCACAATGACAGACAGTATATTTTTGCTGGTAGTGGTGATCGTTACATCAATGTCTGGTTTTCAACAAGAATTAGTGACACCGCTGTGGCTAGTTGGAGTTTACAACAACGATTAGGACCACACACTGGATGGGTGAAAGCTTTGGCCATGGATACGACCACGCATCAATTGTACAGCATTGGTTGTAACTGTATTGAAACTTGGACATTGGATTCCACCATTGACAATTCATTGCATTGGAAACATCATCAAAAGACACGATCCGTTGAATCCAGTCCAGATCAAGGTTCGACGTTGTCCAGTGATTTGTTGTGTCTTGGTATTTGGAATACCAACAAACGACGACCGACAATACTAGTAACAGGTGGTGTCGATGGTCGCTTCCATATTTGGGATTCGATTTCTCCAAATCCCTTGCGATCCACCACGACTGTGCACAATGGACGAGTCAGTGCCTTGGAAATTGTGCCCTTTGCAGATGCTAACGATGACGATGGCAAAAGTGGCACCCCCCACAACGCATCAGAATCATGTTTGATCGTGTCTGTAGGTTACGATGGTATGCTCCAATGTCGAAGGCTGAATGTATTGTTCGAAACAAGATGCAATGAAGAAGCAACTATTCAAGCATTGGATCTATTCAAAATAGGGTGTGTTTTGGTAGGGAACGACGATGAAAACGAAGGACCAACCAATCGGTTGACTGCTATGGAATGCACTAGAGTCAGTGCTAATCTAGTTCGCGTTTGCTTGGGAAGTACCTCAGGAACATTGTATCGCATGAGCATCTCAACAACAAATGATTGGAAGTCTGCCTGTTTGACGAACAGCGATACAGAGCCTATGTGCGTTGTCGGACAGGGAAAGCCCATGATATACGCCATTGCCACCATCTCATCTTCTGCTGATGATACAATGGCTATTGTAGGTCATTCGCAAGGGCTGTCGACTGTCAACTGTCAATTGGGTGACCTGTGAGATTTGTAAAGGCTAGTAGCTATCCCTGTAGCAAACTAGAGACATTGCTAAATCTGCAAGACTTCCTCGAGTACCAGTCAATATAGGACTGGTTTGCATCACAGAAGAGAAAGTCAAGGTAAGCAAGATCCAATAGAGAAAATCTTGCGAGCATTTTCATTAGCCAGCAACACTATTATTGGCAGGTCTGGCACAGTCAAACTGATGTTTCAAGCTAGCAAGTAGCCAGCGATTTTCCCGTCACAAGCATTGTTTGTTCGTTTTACTGCCTCACCGTTCTCAATAGCCCAACGTTATTATAACTCTTCCAGCCCATCATTGACACCTTCGCCAACACCAAATAATCCAGCCTTGACTAGCATGTTCTTGAGCTTGCCGCTTTCGTGCCATTTTCTGGTTTCAGCTTCGCCTCCAACCCACGCGCCTTCCAGAAAAATGCTAGGGAAGCTCTTTTTCCCAGTCATTTCCTTCAATGCAGTCCGAATTTTGTTGGCTTTGCTTGTACCGAGCTTGCTGACATTGATAATATTGACCTCTGGATGGTCCCATGATAGCCCTTCCAAGGCCAAGGTTTCCAGGAGTTGTTGGCATTGTGGACATCGTGGTTTTGAAAATATCACGAGCGAGTGCTCGTGAACTACTTGGTGGAGACATTCCACTTGAGAAAGGTCACAAGTAATGGCTGGCATGTCGCGGTGTTGCTGCTGATCATGCTCGTCTTGTAAATTTCGATGCTCGCCGGTGACAGCGGCTCGGTCACTACCTCGCACTCTCAAGCGTTGATGTTGTGTGGCGGTGGTTGCTTTGTTCTGAAGTGGAATTTGTTGTTGTGGTTGCTCGACAATATTCCTCAAATCATTGGATGTAGCATAGCTCTGTGTCCGAAGCCATCGTTCGGCATCCATCGCCGCTTGAGCTCCCTCGGCTGCAGCTGTGATGGCCTGCCGATACATTTGATCCGTAGCTTCTCCTGCTACAAATATTCCCGATACAGTTGTCGCTTGTGAGTAGGTATTGCGCTGATTTTGATCGATCATAACGTATCCATTAGAATCCAGCTGCAGCTCCACAGGTCCACCAATACCTTTCAGCCACATTGTATTTGGCTTGGAGCCAATCATGACGAAGATTCCATCGCAATGTACATTTTGTTCTTCATCGGTTTTGGTGTTTTTCAGTAGGACGCCTGTCAACGTAGATTCTGACTGGTTATCCTTCCCACGAATAACATTGAGTTCCTTGACCACAAAGGGCGTGACCACCATAATATTGTCCGTATTGTGCAGCAGCTCCACGTTCCGTTGATGTGATGCACGGAATTCTAATCTCCGGTGGACTACTATAACTCGCTTCGCGTACCGGGCGAGCATCAGAGCAGCATCCACGGCAGCGTCTCCGCCTCCAACCACGAGCACTATTTGATCAACGTAGGAATTCCCATCACAAACAGCACAACTGTGGATGGATTTCCCCCACAGCTCGTCCTCGAGAGGCTTTAGACCCAACCGTTGCCCCATAGCACCCATGGCCAGAATAACCGAGCGACTGCGAACGTTCAATGGCCGCGATTCGTTGTTATTGTTATTGCGTTGGGCATCAATATCAATTTGAAACGTACCAGGAACTTCTGGCGTCGATGGCAGTCTCTTCAGATGACTAGCCAAGAGACCAGCCTGTGCAAAATTGGCTCCTGCGTTCATGGCTTTTCGCTTGGCGTGTCTTAACCAGGCCGAACCTCCAAACTCATCGTCATCTTCTACTAGTAAATTATCTTCTTTTGAATGCACTGGGTGATCTGTTGTGTTTTCTCCATCTTCCAGACTGCCAAAGCCTGGAAAGTTGTCCAGATAAATCGCTTCCGAGAGAGACGATCCAGCGTCACTGCCGAGTACCAATACATACAGCCCGGCACGTGCAGCAAATAATGCAGCAGTCAACCCAGCTGGACCACTTCCCAGGATGACAACATCATAGACGGAAGGTGTACCACGACCGCCACCATGATGAACACCATCCACTACTATGACTGATGGTGCTGTGGTAGCTGTAGCAATCACTCCTTGTGGTACACACAAGGAGCAGCTGCAGTAGAGACAAACAAAGCCGATCCAGCTAAGAACGCCCTGATATTTCATCTTGCTGTTGACAGTGAGTGTCTTTTCCAGCGGCGATGACTATCTGTCGATCAAACGAGATCTCATATTTTATACTAGTCCAGACGTACTGATTTTTTGTAGTGTTGTTTTTGTTGAGTTATCAACAAACGAAAATAAAGCAGCAATGAAGAATCTTTTCCGACGACGCGCATTTATTCTTTCTGTCATGAGTGATCAACAGGGTTGACGGAGCGAACTGCCCGCAACAGGCCAAAAGCAATTCTAGCTACTAGCTAGAGCTTGCTAGCTAGTCGCTGGATCGAGCCGAACACACTTACTTTTTAATGTGGCTCTAGCGGCCGATAGCAACCTCAGTATGCTGGCATAATGAGCAAGAGCTTCCCCAACAACAACAAAACACAGGCTTCGGCAATTTGAATCTTGTTATGTTTGAAGCAATCACCTTTCTTGTGTCACATTAACACTATCGCACATTGTACCTTTTTGCATTTTTGCTGAAAAAACAACCAACAAACACGTGTAGCAAGTCAGAGCAGCGTCACTCAGGATCCAACAAAAGAAGGAAGCAGATGAATTCTGTGCCGTGCCAATCATTTAATTCTAAATACGAGCAATCAAACCAAGCGCTGCCCGCATTGAAAAGCAAAGGCACAACATATCCACCACAACAATAAGATAAAAACTGTTTTACGAATTCATAAGTCACATCTCCCGTTAAAAGCAAGCAATAGATCGTCCTCGTTTCCTCCAAGAAAAATAATGAGGTGCCGTCATCAGAGTGCATCATTGTCGGCAGCTTCCAAACCAGCTCTCCAAAATTCCTCTTGCTGTCGTATTATTATTATTACTCGCAGCTTATCGTTCATTTGGACCATGACTATGTTGCTGGCATCATTAACTCATAACGGAGGACACGCATGGATGGTCAACAGTGTCACCAAGGCAATCAAATCCACTTCTACGACATCGTCATTGCGCTATCATACCAAAGCAGCTCTTCAATACCGGTGCGGAGGCAGTGACAACACTTTGGGCAAGTTAAGTGGTCTGTTACGAGCTAGACAGCAGCGGCCTCGGGTACCCTTTTGGACCAGTGCTGCGGTTTCTTCTTCATTGGCTTCAACTACTACTTCGACGTGCTTGTTTCAATCTACAGCGGCCGTTCCTGATGCAGAAACGATTATTTCCAGCAGTTCTTCGACTGCAACAGTCCCCAGTGCATCGGGCACTACTCGAATAGTGGCCAATAATTTCGAGTTTGTCAAGCCCGATCCTGATCAACGACAATACAGGTGGATCAAGCTGGCGAATAATTTGGAGGTCTTGTTGGTCAGTACCACAGACACGACCACGTCCAGCGACGAGGATGACGCCGACGGTGGCGATCTTTCGCACGTAGAGGCGGCAGCGGTCCATGTTCAAGCGGGACACTTTGATGATACCATTCCGGGTGTAAGTTGAACTGCAGGACGTATGTGGAACTCGTTTGTATTTTATTTTTTTCCACGATATGAACACACTCACCCCTTCCTTCAAATATTGTAAAGGACAGCTCGCCCACTTTCATGAACACATGCTATTTCTCGGGACCAAAAAATATCCCTCAGAAAATGAATATGAAACATTTCTCAGTAAATATGGTGGCTTTAGCAATGCCTACACAGATATGGAAGATACAAATTATTACTTTTCCCTGACGTCCACCTCGAGTGCGAATACCGCAAACGACAAAGATGCCTTTATTGAAACGTCCAAAGGATTGGAAGGAGCCCTCGATCGATTGGCCCAATTTTTTATTGCCCCCACCTTTGCAGAGGACATGGTAGATCGAGAGTGCAAGGCTATTGATTCTGAATGGCGTAACGGCCGGACCAATGACGCTTGGAGAAACTATCAAGTTTTGAAGGCGTCTGCAAATCCCAATCATCCCTTTTCTAATTTTGGATGCGGGAACTTGGAAACGCTGACAATGGGGAACACTACGTCTCCTCGACCGGCACTTCTCGACTTTTGGAAAACATATTATCAAACTTACAATCTGCGATTGGCGGTGGTGGGACATGCGTCGCTGGATGCTTTGCAAACGTCCGTAGAAAAGACGTTTGGAGAATTACCTTTTTCCGAAGGCAAGAATCGAAGAATACCCGACAAGCCACTGACAGAACAGACGTTTCCTTATGAACACGCACAATACCAGTCAGGACTCAAGGCGTTTGGTCCGGATCAACTGAGCAAGTACATGCAACTTATTCCGGTCATGGAATCAAGGCAATTGAAATTGCAGTTTGCCGCTCCGCCGGTGGACGATCCCGTGGCGAGTAAGACACGACCTCACCGTCTCGTTTCGCACTTGTTAGGACATGAATCGCCAGGGTCGCTGCACTCCCTCTTGAATGACTTGGGGTACATCCAAGGACTGTCATCCGGGGCGAGCATTACCACCACAGATTTTTCTTTGTTCGCCTTGTCGATGTCGTTGACACCGAAGGGAATGGCCAACAGAGACCACGTGCTAGACTTGGCCTTTCAATGGATCTCCCTCATCAAAAGGGCCATGACAGACCCTGAAAATCTTTCGTTGATGCAAGGATATTACAATGAGCTCCGACAAATTTACAAAAACAACTTCAAGTTCCGAGAAAATGGCGACCCAACCGATTTTTGCTCAACCGTTGCAGAGTTAATGTTTGATCCTGATGTGGAACCAGAACGCGTTCTGATCGGCAACAATGATCAGGGTGACTACGATCCAGTTGTCGCAGAGGCCTTTTTGGATCGCTTGAAGCCGTCGAATGCCCTCATCGTCGAAATCAATTCTGATTTGGCCAAAAAAGAGGATCCAGAGATTGGGTTTGAAGGCGAGTGGGAGACAGAACCTCTTTATGGGGCACAGTACCGGAGCAAAAAACTGACGCCGGCCCAGATTGAAGCCTGGGAAACGCCCATGACTATTGATTCACGACTCAAGCTTCCTAAGTTGAATGAATACCTGCCCACAGATTTTTCTTTGCGATGCGAGGCAGAAACTACCAATAGAGACCAGACCGGTGCTGTTTCGGACACGGAGCAAACAAAGCCACCCAAAATGATCATGGAACGTCCTGGGCTTCGCCTTTGGCACAAGATGGACAAGTACTGGAGAGTCCCAAAAGCTTTCATCCGATTCTCGCTCGTCTCCCCAATTCCTTACAGTTCCCCTCGAAGTATGACCTACAACCGTATTTACCAGCGAATGCTGAACGACGACCTCAAAAAGACAGTGTATGACGCCACTTTAGCTGGTTGCAACTATCAGTAAGTTTCCATATTTTTGCTCCGGGAACGCTGCAGCTCACAAGAAATCGATTCTAACTCTATCCTTCCCATTTCACCTTCCATTCCAAACTTCCTCCCGCTTAAAAAGAGTTTCCTGTACCCCAACAGGCATCCGAGTTTCTGTTCGAGGCTACAATGAAAAGCTATTGAACTTGCTTAATACGCTAACAACACGCATGCTGACTTTGATTGGAGAGATGAAACAAGGACCCGAGGCGTATCCCGCCTTGCACGAAAAGTTTGAAAAAGCCAAAGAGAGCTTGCTTCGAGAAACCAAAAACTACCGTCTCGATGCACCGTACGAAGTAGCCAGCTACAATTCGCGATTGCTGCTCGAAGAACGTGTGTGGTTCCTAGAGGACTATGTTCGTGAAATGGAGGGAGAATTTGCCGAACGCGATCCTCTCACCATGGAAGAGTGTGCTCAAGTAGCCGAGGAAGCGTTTACGGGTCGACACAAAGTCGAAGCCCTGTGTATGGGAAACATCAACGAGGAAGAAGCGAGAGAAGCTTGTCAGATTGTCGAAGACCACTTCTTCTCCCAAGAGATTAGTCGTCCTTTGTTGGAATCAGAGATTCCTAGATTCCGATCGATCCAGCTCCCTACACGAGAAGACGCGAAACACATTTTCGGGTCGGACGTTGTTGCAGAGGACGGAAATAGGTCGGTGCCTATAGTTTATCAGGAACTGGCGTACACTGAATCAGAGGAGAACAATGCCGTCGAATACATAATCCAGACCGGCAGCGAACTCCAATTGGAATATAATGGTCTTGCGATCTTGGAATTACTGTCGCACATCTCGTACAACAGTGCCTACAATCGACTTCGTACCATAGAGCAGCTCGGGTACATTGTCAGTACCTTTACCCGCAAGACTACTGGCGGTGGATGGGGCCTGTCGATTGTGGTCCAGAGCAGTGTGGCACCCCCGGAGGTGTTGGAGGAACGCATCGAGGCGTGGATAGTCGCCTTTCGAAAAGAGCTGGATGAAATTGATCCAGAGGCTTTGGCCATGGAAGCGGCGGCCATCGTGTCGCAGCTCAAGGAAAGAAATACGAAACTGTCACAAGAAGTGGGCACTTTTTGGGGCGAAATTGTGAACACGGAAACGTACAGCAACCAATTGAGGGAACCGTCTTTTGACCGTCTTGATCGATTGGCGGACGAGTTGGTGTTGGACGTGCCGAATGGCAAGTCGTCGTCCAATAATGAAAAGACTTTGAACGGCAACGACCGCATGACTCCCGAGGTACTGAAGCAGCGCGTGCTGGACTTTATGGACCATCACTTGGCGGCTGACTCGCCCTCACGTCGAGCCATGTCAGCACGTGTTTACAATCAAAAGAACAAGGATCAGTACGACGCGAATCTGGGTCGTCCTGGGATCTTGTCGAGCTTCGAGGATATTCGACATGTTAAACAGTTCCTGGCTTCTCAGCCATTGGCTCCGTACTGGCGATCAAGATAGACGTGGGCTGTAATCCTTTCATGGAATTTTCATTTAAAAAATTCCCAGGCTGCCTTTGTAAGCTAGGGTTGCGATTCCCGCAAGTTTCTAGAGTATTAGTAGTTTGTTTCATAAAGGGGAGCCACCTATTTCAAGCAGCTTTTACTAGTTGTAGTTTAAAATCTACTTGCAATTGGATAGTGGTGTCCTTTTAAACCAAGGGATGAATATCGTCGAGTGGCTCTTGATCAACGGAAACAAAAAACCTCGAATCTGTTTGATAACGACAGAAGTGGGGTACTTGTGGGCGTCGGATCAAGGGAAGATGAGAAAGTACCATCCGTATTCGAGGATCCACCATTTGCTCTCGTAAAAAATAAGATGATTACTACACCGACAATCAGGACAGCTGCTGCTAGCATGTGAAAGATCAATCGGCTTCGAGAGACGAGCTGTTGGCTTTCAACATCCTGTTCTTCATCAAGCCCTTCTTCGGTCGCAATGGCTATTTCCTCATCTGAATGTTCGTTATCAATATTTTCATGCCAGCTGAGGCTTTTCAGTCCTACCGTGTGTTCATGTAGGCAGTTGTACGTGGCGTCGTCCTCTGTGCCGTCTTGAAAATAATGATCTTCTTGGTCAAAAAAATCTGTAAGTTTGTGATGGCAAAGATTCGTTTGGACTTGGACGGGTCAGTAAGCACAGTAAACGCCTTCATAGTACCACGAACGGCAGCACTTACGATTCTTCATTGTTTTGTGTTGTATAGTGATACCCAAAAGATACTGATAGCGAATGATAACGGTAGGTATTGGAGCACTGTCCTCGTCTTGGCACATTGTACTGCGGGGGAGGAAATGGAACCAACGTTGCAGTTGGAGTAGAGCCAAGAAATCAATTATTATACTCCGCAGTCATTTTCGAACTTTTGCTTTTGCTGACGTAATCCACACTTACGATCAGCCGGTCCCAGTTGCTCACAATAAGATCGCACTGTCGTATGGGATTCAGATTCATAGCTACTCTTTTTCTTCCTGCGCTGCTAGCTAGAGTTTTCAGATGCGCTGCTACGGTAGTTTTCGATGAGATCGCATCGGTCATTCGGAAACGATTCAGCACACGTTCTGAGTAGTGTCCCTTAAATCATATAAGTTCCGAAAGTTGAAATAATAAGGCACCTGCCCACACATGGGAAACTTTTTACACCTCCAGAAAAAGCTCATCGTGTTAATAATTTCGATATTATCCTTTCTCCCTTCATCCTTTCTCAATATTATTATTTTTGCATATCCATAAAAACAGAAATAATAAAGAAAGAGTTGCTTTGAATTGACTCTATTTTTGAGGTCTTACAATAAATCTATTTTCGTCCATGCAATCCGTTTTTCACAAGAAAGCAGACCCCAGGAAAGGTAGCTTTGCCTCCCGAGACTTTATTACTCACCGAAAAATTGTTGATGATATTACTAAATTCTACTTGTTTGGTAACCGCCTTGGTGATGGAGGCTACGGAACAGTCTATGCCTGTACGAACAAAATCACGGGCATCGAACATGCCATTAAAGTCGTTCCCAAACAACCAAAAATTTGCCTTGAAAATCATGGCGAAAAGAAGGATACGAGTTACGATTCCTTCGTTACCAGGTTCATCAATGGTGACTCATTCCTTGGTCATATTGACAACGACAACGTCGAGAACAACATTGACAACGGCAACGATAACGACGTTCCGGTTGCCACCACTGATGCTGAAAACAGAGTCGATCTTCGAGAGTTTTGCATTGCAAAACAACTTGACCATCCCAGCGTCGTGCAAGTGTACGAGTGCCTCGAAGATGCCGACTATACTTACCTGGTCATGGAATTGATGAAGGGAGGAGATCTTGGCAGTGCCATTCAAACCAAACATGGCCTGAAGGAAGCTGCTTTAAGCGAAACGAATGCTGCCATTGTAATTCACAAGATTTTGTCGGCCATTAACTACAGTCACGCGACGTTGAACATTGCTCATCTCGATCTGAAGCTTGAAAACATCATGGTATGCGACGACGATTTCTTAATGGATATCAAAATTTGTGATTTTGGCTTGAGCTGTCCCATTGAATATGAAGTGGACGCCCAGACGGGTCCAAAGGTAAAACGAATGACGAATGTTGCTGGTAGCCCTTCGAACATTTCTCCACAGGTTTTGAATGGCCTTTACGACCCCATCAAGAGCGATGTTTGGAGTATCGGCGTTATCGCTTTTTGCCTGTTGGCGGGCGAATTGCCCTTTGATGGTTGCACCGTGTCCATCATGCAGAAGATAAAGCAGCATTCCGAAGCAACCATGTTTGGACAAAGACAGCCGTACTATCACGTTACTCAGAATTGGTCTGAAGATTGTAAGAACTTTATCAGGCAACTTTTGAGCTTTGACGAAGAAACCCGTCCCACGGCTGCTCAAGCCTTGCAGCACCCTTGGTTAGCGACAATCATGCAACAGAATAACACTGTCCTTGGTTTAATGGTACAGGAAAGAGATTCGCCGCAATCCTATGGTGTTCTTGTCAGCTCTTTGCTTGATGATTTCCTTAGTGCTGACAAAAGGGTCATTCCCTCCACCACAGAAGCTTGCCACTTGTGGAAAGAAGCAACCAAATGCTTGCTGGTGAAACATATCGGTGTGACCGGAGGAAGAAAAAAGTTGATAGACACTGTCTTTCGCGCCTGGGATATAGACCATACGGGCGTTCTGACCAAAGCCAAAATCATGGCTGGTCTAGACCGTTTTCAGGTCAAATTGTCGAAAAAGGCCAATGAGAAATTTGTGGATGCTATCTTGGTACATGCCCCATCTCTGATCATACGTGGTCAGAAAGTACTGAGTTATTCAGCGTTTGTTGAAGCGATTGTCGGGGAAGAGCTGCTTCAAGGCGATGAGCTACTCAAGCTG
>Ga0210054_1002128_pt1 | contig 15746 bp, 15 predicted proteins | sample CryGeymeta201516_FD_185470 | JGI IMG/M metagenome (GOLD analysis project Ga0210054, IMG submission 185470) | Groundwater microbial communities from Crystal Geyser aquifers in Utah, USA - Crystal Geyser metaG 2015-16 (SPAdes) (version 2) | ecosystem: Environmental > Aquatic > Deep subsurface >... | reverse complement strand
GTCCCAGTCGCTGGCGACCGCTGCCGGTTTGGAAATTCTCGCCAGTGGCGGCAACGCCGCCGATGCGGCTGTGGCGACTGCCGCGGCGCTCAACGTCACCGAGCCGACCTCCACCGGCATCGGCGGGGATATGTTTGCCCTGTTTTATGAGGCGGAGACGGGGGAGATCACCGCCCTGAACGGTTCCGGACGTGCGCCCGCCTCCCTGACCCTCGACCTGCTGCGAAAAAACGGCATGGCGGAACTGCCGCCTTATCACCCTTATACCATCACCGTGCCGGGTGCGTGCGCGGGTTGGTGCGACCTTCTAGACCGACATGGCACGTTGAGCATTGCCGAAGCGCTCGCTCCGGCCATTCGCCTGGCCGAAGAGGGCTTCCCGGTCGCGCCAATCACGGCTTACTACTGGCAGCGCGCCGCCGAGCGGCAGTTGAGATCAGCCCTGAATGGCGGCGAGATGACCATCGCTGGCCGCGGGCCGAAGGCGGGCGAGATCTTCCGCAACCCTGGCCTGGCGCGCACTTTCCAAAAAGTAGCCGAGGGCGGCAAGAAGGCTTTTTACGAGGGCGAAATCGCCGAGGCCATCGCTGCGACGATACAAAAGGCTGGCGGCTGCATGACCGTGGCCGACCTGGCCGCGCACACCTCCACCTGGGATGAACCCATCAGCGCCACCTATGGCGGCCTGCGGCTGTGGGAATGTCCGCCCAATGGGCAGGGATTGACTGCGCTGATCGCCTTGAATATCCTGGCGGGCTTCGACCTGCCTGCCGACCCGCTCTCCGCTGACCGGCTGTATTTGGAGATCGAAGCCCTGCGTCTGGCCTTCGCCGATACGCGCTGGTACGTGGCTGATCCGCGGCATCGTGCGACTTCCGAAGTCTCGAAGACTTCGGAAGTCTGTTCGGCTTTACTCTCTAAAGAATACGCCGCCGAACGGCGCAAACTCATCAATCCCAAGAAAGCCACGCTCGACCAGCCGCGCGGCGCGCCAGTGGCTGGCTCGGATACCGTCTACTTGTGCGCGGTGGATAAGTGGGGCAATGCCTGCTCGTTCATCAACAGCAATTACATGGGCTTTGGCACGGGCATCGTGCCTTCCGGCTGGGGTTTCACGCTGCAAAATCGCGGTCACGGTTTCAGCCTCGACCCCGCCCATCCGAACGCCCTCGCGCCGGGGAAGAGGCCGTATCACACGATCATTCCCGCGTTAGTTACCAGAGAACAGAGAGTAGAGAGTAGTAATCCACTGACCTCTACTCACCATTCTCTATTCTCTGCTTTCGGTGTGATGGGTGGCTTCATGCAGCCGCAGGGACACCTGCAAGTCTTCCTCGCCCTGGCTCAGGGATTGGATCCACAGTCCGCGCTGGAACTGCCGCGCTTCTGCATCGAAGACGGGACGGCTGGCGGCGCGGTGGCGTTGGAGGAGGGCGTACCGGCGGCGGTCGTGGCCGATTTAACGGGACGCGGCCACCCGGTCCGGGAAGTGACGGGCTGGGAGCGAGCGTTGTTCGGGCGCGGACAGGTCATCCTGCGCGATCCACGTACCGGCGTCTTGACTGGAGGCTCCGATCCGCGCGCGGATGGCTGCGCGATGACGCTGGCTTGAGGGTAAAATTGGCTTCAAAACCCGCTTGCATCCGCCCTTTTCTCGTGCTATAATGCGCACAACTTAGCTGCTTGCAACATCCTCGTAGGGATGACAAGTTTACTGCATGTGGAAAATACCCAACCTTATAAAATGGAATAGTTGATCACAAGCCCATCTGTGGGGGCGCTTGTTTTCGTTTGCATTTCCTTCGTTCCCAAATCAAATTTCATCGAGAAAGCCAATATGAACATACTTGAACTTGGAAGTAAACCGCTCGCTGAGCTTCGCGCGCTGGGCAAGGATATGGGCGTGCCGAACGCCAATCGCCTGAAGAAGGAAGCGTTGATCCTGCACATCCGCCAGTTGGAGGCTGAGAAAGAAGGCCTCGAGGTGCGCGGCGGCATCCTGGAGATCATGAGCGAGGGCATCGGCTTCCTGCGCTCGGAGCGCTACCAGATCGGCGAGGATGATGTCTACGTCTCGCAGGCGCAATTGCGGCGCTACGAAATGCGCTCCGGCGACCTGGTGATCGGCCACGTCCGCCCGCCGCGCGAATCTGAACGGCACTATGGCCTGCTCAAGGTGGAGACGGTTAACGGCGTGGACCCTGAGGAGGCTCGCCGGCGATTGAGGTTCGAAGACCTGACGCCGATCTTCCCGGAAATACGCTTCGACCTGGAAACCAGGGGAGACATCTTGGCCACGCGCTTGATCAACCTGATCGCTCCCATTGGGCGCGGCCAGCGTGGGCTGATTGTTTCACCGCCCAAGGCCGGGAAAACCACCATCCTGAAACAGATTGCCAATGCGATTTCTACCCAATATCCGGATGTACATTTGATGGTGGCCCTGATCGGCGAGCGGCCCGAGGAAGTGACCGACATGGATCGCTCGGTGGATGCCGAGGTGATCGCCTCGACCTTCGACGAGCCGGTCACCTCCCATGTCCGCACGGCGGAGATCGCCCTTGACCGCGCCAAGCGTCTGGTCGAGATTGGCCGCCACGTGGTCATCCTGATGGACTCCATTACCCGCCTGGCGCGCGCCTATAACCTGGTGGTTAGCCCATCTGGGCGCACGCTTTCGGGCGGTATGGATCCCTCGGCGCTCTACCCGCCCAAGCATTTCTTCGGCGCGGCGCGCAACATCGAAGAGGGCGGCTCTTTGACCATCATCGCGACCTGTATAGTGGATACTGGCTCCCGCCTGGATGACGTGGTGTACGAGGAGTTCAAAGGCACCGGCAACATGGAGCTTTTGCTCTCGCGCAAGCTGCAAGAACGGCGCATTTTCCCGGCTATAGATATCGAACGCTCGTCAACCCGCCGCGAGGAGCTGCTGCTTGGCCCGGATCTCATCCAGCGCGTTTGGCTAATGCGTCGCATGTACATCCAGATGGTCTCCACGCCGCCGCAAGGCGCCGGTATGGATAACGCCCTGGCGACAGAGGCTATCCTGCAACGCCTGTCCAAGACGAGGAACAATCAGGAATTTCTGGAAAATTTGACCGAAGAGATGTAAACCTTTCGAGTACAAACATGCAATCTGCGCGCCTGTTCAGCATTTTCAGTTGGGTCGTGACCGGCCTGATCGTACTCTCGCTGCTTGGTTTTACATTTTGGAAGATACAACCCCTCGAGTCCCCAACCACAGCGGAATTTTCCCCAACGATAGCCCCAACGGCAGAAGATGGCAAAATGCCATCTTTGACCAGCCTTTCAGCCTCCACGATCAAAGGCATACCTCGCCTGGTCTCCTTGAATACCAGTATCCCCGAGCAGGCGCGTTATTACTCGGAAGAATACAAAGTCAAGCGCGGCGACTCGGTCTTCGGCATTGCCAAGCAATTCAACATCAAGCCGGAGACGCTGCTGTGGGCGAATTACGACCTCCTTCAAGACAGCCCGGATAGCATCCGCGTCGGTCAGGTATTGAAAATCCCTCCAGTGGATGGCGTTTATTATACGTGGCAGGCAGGGGATACGATCGAGGCCGTCGCCGCGAAATACAAAGCCACACCGGATGACATCCTGGATTGGCCCGGCAATGACATTGATCTGACCAATCCCGACATAAAACCGGGCACATACGTGATGGTGCCGGGAGGACAGCGTGAGTTCGTCCAGTGGATCATACCGACGATTGCGCGCGGTCGGTCTGGCACGGCGAGTGTTTCCGGCACCGCCTGTGGTGATGGGCCGGTCGGCAGTGGCGCATTCGTATGGCCGGCGGATAACCATTATTTATCAGGAAATGATTATTGGGAGGTCAATGGGCAAGGCCACTTGGGAATTGACATCGCGGCCGGCGAAGGCGCCATGGTTTATGCAGCCGACAACGGCGTGGTAACGATGGCGCAGGGCGGCTGGAACGGCGGTTACGGCAACGTGATCATGATAGACCATGGCAATGGTTACGTTACATTGTATGCCCACTTGAGCCAGATCAATGTCGACACCTGCCGGGGTGTCTACGCAGGTAATTTGATCGGCCTGGCTGGTAATACGGGCAACTCGTTCGGTGCGCACCTGCATTTCGAAGTTCGCTTGTATGACGGCTTCCGCAATCCTTGGTATGTTCTGCCTTAATGCCTATCTGAAAACCCTCCGGAACGCGGACTTTAGTCCGCAATGTAGGGCAGACTGAAGTCTGCATTCCGTTATTCGGATAGGCTCTTAATCGTAGTGCGGCTTCCCGCTGCAACCAAAAAGATTCACCGCTCTGTGTTCTTATGAACGAGCGCGAACTTCGTAGAACCCTTTCGGACCTGCCCCTGGGTGGCGTTCGCTATTATGAGCAGACTGGCTCGACCAATGACGTGGCCCTGGCCTGGGCCTCCGCGGGCGCGCCGGACCTGGCGCTGGTCATCGCCGACGAGCAGACAGCCGGCCGCGGCCGCCTCGGTCGCAAGTGGGTCACCCCGCCTGGCGCGGCCCTGGCTTTTAGCCTGGTTCTCCGTCCCCGGCCTGTGGAGCGGGATGTCATCCCGCTCTACTCGGCACTGGGCGCGCTGGCGGTCGTCTCTGCGCTCGAAGAAAAATATGGTTCGAAGCCGGAGATCAAGTGGCCCAACGATGTACTTGTGCAAGGGCGCAAGCTGTGTGGGATACTGGCTGAGGCGGTCTGGCTGGGAAGCCAGGCCGAGAGCGTGATCCTGGGCATCGGGCTGAACGTGCGCGCGGAAGCCGTCCCGGCAGCAGACTCGCTGGATTTTCCGGCCACCAGCCTGGAGACAGTTACCGGCTTGAGCGTTGACCGGTTGTCGCTGCTTCACGACATTCTTGCCGCGCTGATCGCCTGGCGTCCGCGCCTGGGGTCGGGAGAGTTCGTCCAGGCCTGGGAAGCGCGCCTGGCTTACCGCGGCGAGCAGGTCCAGGTTTGGAGCGAAGCATCCGCTGGTGTTGGCGCGGAGGGCAAGCCGATCCGCGCGGGACAGGTCGAGGGTCTGGAGCATGACGGGAGTCTGCAGCTGCGTTCACCGCAAGGGGAGATATTTTCCGTGCGCTTTGGGGAGGTCCACCTGCGTCCGGTTGTGTGATATACTTTTGAAGGACAAACCATAAAGCGAGGTTTACCATGTTAGATAATCTGCGCGACCAGGCTGCCTCGTCACAATTCGAAGAGGAAGTCGTTCCCGTTCAGGAAGAAGTGGAACCGCCCAAGCCGTCTTTGGACCAGGTATTGGGCATGAACGCTCAACAGCGTTTTTTCCTATCGGTGATGCTTTTGTTCGTGGTTTGCCTGCTGGGGGTGATGTTTCTGTTCGTGACGGGCAAGATTGTCCTGCCGTTTCTATACTAAAACACACTTTTTATTTTGCTATGCCGGTGTATACGGCAGAGCGGCACGCTCCGCCTGTTCGAGCGGGTAGACATCCACCAGCTCGTACTCGCGGCTGCCGAGGCCGTACTGCTCGGCGTATTCGGTCATCTTGTAGGGGTCTTTGTACGGGCCATGCAGTTGGCGGAAGGGGTGCCCTTCCCGGGAGTGGATGCTCCAGACCAGCGGTAGGTTCTCCTCGATTAGTTTCGTCTTGGCAATGATATCCAATGTTGCCTGTTCAAGGGCGACGATGTCATCTGAGCCGAAGATACCGGCATCCGGCAGGATGGGCATGGTGGTGAAGCCAAAACAATCGCACAGCGGAGTGATGAGCGTGGCGAGGTTGAGGTGGACGGCTTTGCCCGCTTCGAACGTGGACATCACTTCGCTGACCGAAATAGCGCAGGCTTCCATGAAGGTATGGAAATTGACCGGGTCAATGTTCAGGCTTCCGGGCGGGGCAACTTGCAGGCAGCGACCGCACTGGTTGCATTGTTCCATGTGCAGGTGCATCTGTCCAGGATTCTTATTATCCTCGACGATGGCTTCGGCCGGGCAGGATTCGGCGATCTTCCGGCGCGTTTCGGCGTCCGGGCATTTCTCCGCGAACCAGTATGGATCATAGTGCATCGCATCGTGCATCTGACCGCGCGTCTCGCCTGCCATACAGCCGAGGGCGAGGTTTTTGAGCGCGCCGCCGAAACCGCAGGAGGGATGTCCTTTCACGTGGGCGAAATTGACCATGAACGAGGCATCCTGGATGAAACCGGCAACCTTCCAAGATTGGATACTCTTATAAGGGCGCGGATGCTCGTAGTAATATTTCTCGTCTGGGCCTGCAGCCGGATAGACGGGGCAGCCCAGTACCTCGGTCGAGTAACCGCGCTGTTCGGCTCCAGCCGCGTCCCAGGAGACATCGGCCACGAAGGGCTTGCCCCCGCCATCCTTGATCGCCTGCACCACCTTGCGCACGAAGATCGGATGGATGGTTGCGTAGCCGATGTTGTTGGAGGTGTGCATCTTGATGACGACGCGCTCGTCCTTGACGCGCTCGCGCAGGTGGAGCTGCTCGAGGATCAAATCCAATTTGGCGGGGAGGGTTTCTTTGGCCTCCAACCGCGACTGTCTGGGCGAACCGTAGAATACTTTACTTGGCATTGAATCCTATGTCCTTTCGATGGAATTTGCGCAATTATAAGGCCTTTCCTAAACCAAACAGGGCTGCGATAAGGCAGCCCTGTTTTTGGTAGTTTAATCTTTATCCCGCAGGCTTTTCTGAAGGGTTCGGCCCGGAACTGCGCACGTTGATGAGCTTCTTTAGGATGTCAAACCAGAATGGCGCGCCTTGGGCGGCGGCCGCGCCGGTCATCAGGAGACCGAAGAACTTGCTCAACCCGCTCGACCAGTCTTTTGGAAAGTTGGAGATATATTTACAGACCGGTTCTCCCAGTTCGTTCTTGCCGGGGAAGCCGAATACCTGGGCGTCATTGGTCGGGATGAAGGTGCACTGCTTGCCGCCTGTGTCGAAGGCGGTAAGCTCCCAGCCAAACGGAATGTTTAGAGCCTGGAGCTCCTTCTGCAATTCGGCGACAGTTTTGCCTGGAGATTGCGGGGTTGTGGTCTCGGCTGTGGGTTGCGAAGCATCCGGTGCAGCACCGGCTTCAGGCGTTGCGGCCGGCATCGCCGTGACAGCCGGGCCTTGCGGATTTTCTGTCACATAGGCTTGCGCCTGGGCGACGATGGCCTGGCGCAAGGTCGGTTCACGCCACAGCGTGGTGGCAACGTTGATGGAGTCCACGTTCAAGAAAATGGCCAGTACGAACCCGATTCCAAAAGCGATGAATTGCGCCTTCCGTTTGTACCAGCCGGAGAGACGATCCATCGAGTCGTCGAACCAGGTCTCGACCTGCTTCCGTCCCGTCGCCAGCGCTTGTTCGCCTTCCTTTACGTATTCTTCCGCGCCGGTCAGCAAGGAGTTCAGCGCTTTCTTCGCATTGGGATAAACCGACTCCATGGCTAACAAACCAAGCCGGATTTGGCGGAGCGTCAGGTCTTTACCTTGTCCGGCCGAGGCTGCCTTGCGCTGTTCTTCGACCAACCCTTGGTAGTAAGAATCGATCTGGGGAAGCGCCAGCTCGATTGCAGGCTTGAGCTGGGGATATTTCTCTGCGTAGTTCTGGACCTGCATCTTGAGGCTGTCCACGGCTGCATCGCCAAGCTGGGTGCTGGCGATCTGCCTGGCGGTTGCCAGCAGCGCCTCGAAATCTTCCGTCGCCAGCTTTTTCTGCTCCGGATTGGACATGGCTTCCACTTGGGTTTTTACATCATCCAGTGCGTGCTTGACCGGCCAGGCCTCTGTTCCGGCTGTCATGACGATATCGAACAGCGCCAGGGCGAACTTGTCGGCTGGGATGTAGGAAAGCTTCTTATGAGTACTGGAGCTAAGGCTGGCGATCAGCGGGTGCTGATAGAGTATTTCGGTCAACCCCTGGCCTTCCATTTCGCCGCCAAGCATGGATCGGATAGCGCCTTCCATGCCTTTTGCGCGCCATTTGAACCCGTTGGCGATCCATTCCTGGAATTGCATGGCAGCCAGGCTTATCACCAGCCATATGAAGACCAGACCGATGGCAACTTCGAGAATTTCTTGAAGGTACATGATGTCTTCCTCCTTATTTCAAATCTGATCGGGTGACTTTAGTATATAAAATTTTGACAAAGAATGCAAGCCCCTTTGTTCTATTCGTTCTGCTCCAACGTCGGGAGACGTTGGACTCCGTTGTTCCGGCCATGCGACTGGTGCACCAGGTAGATACCTGCCAGCACTGCAATGCCTCCCAGCAACTGGATGGGCTGCGGGATTTCGTTCAGCAAAGGGATGGCGAGGATGGTGGTCATCACCGGCTGGCCGATCATGGTCGGCGCGACGACCGAGGCGGGCAAATGGCCCAATGCGTAAGAAACCGCCACGTAGCCGATGATCTGCGAGACCAGCGCCGTGGCGAGGAAGACCAGCCAGGTCTGCGTGGAGTATCCGGTCAGCGGGTTGCCAAGCGCCAGGTTGATGACAAGCAGGCCAACGCTGGCGCTGACAGTCACTAACCAGATGTAAGTGATGGGATCGAGGTGCTGGCGGCCGCGCTGCGTGGCGAGGTAGTACCCGGCGTAGAACACGCCGGCTGCCGTCGCCAGCAGGTCGCCGAGGCCGATCTTGGGATGTATGAAAAAGTCGTTGCCCATCACCAACGCCGCGCCAATCAGCGCCAATCCCAGGCCAAACCAGAAGCCTTTTTTTAGCTTTTCGTGGAACATCAGCAATGCGGCCAACGCCACCCAAAGCGGCGCAGTGTTGCCCAGCAGGGTGGCGTTCGAGGCGGTGGTGTAATTCAGCGACGAGTTCCAGGTTGCCAGGTCAAAGGCGGAGAATAGCCCGCCGAGGATGGGGAAGATAACGTTCGTTCTATTGACCGCGCACTTCTTTGCGCAACGTCTGGCGAAAAATGGCGTCAGGATGAGCGCGGCGAAGAAGATGCGGTAGAAACCGGTGATGGGGCCGGGAGCGTCCGCCCAGCGCACGAACATGGCCGAAAAACTCAGCGCCAGGATGCCGATGCCCAGGGCCAGGTAGGGGAAGATTGATTTTTGCGGAGGGGGTGATGGGGCTGCGTTGGGCATAAGTTTGGGCCAATTCTATCATGGTAGCGCAGTCGGCTACCATCATGGACTGGTTCGGCGCAGACTTGCCAGCAGCGCAGGTAGTTCGCTCAATGCCTGGATGACGGCCTTCGGCTGGATGGCGGGGACTTGTCCTGAGCTGATATCCTGAGCCTGTCGAAGGGCGGCCGAAGGATCGGACCCTGTACCGGTCGAAGGCTCGGACCCTGGGCCGGCTCGCCGCGTGATCCAGACGCTGTAGATGCCCAGCCTGTTTGCCCCGGCGATATCTGCCTCGGGCGTGTCGCCAACCATGACAGCTTGCCCAGGCTGGATTCCGAAGTGCTCGAGGGCGATCTGGAAGATGCGCGCGTGCGGCTTGCGGTATCCGCAGCCGGCCGAGGTGAGGATGAGATCGAAGAACGGACGGAAACCGCACTGGTCAACGAGCGCCTGGACGTTGTTATCGTCGGAGGTATTGGAGATCATCCCCAGGCAGCAGCCCGCCTCTCTCAGGCTCGCCAGCGTGGAGAGGGCGTCTTCCTCCACGCGCCAGTTGCGCTCGGTTACAGCGTACATGGAGCCGAGGGCGCGGCGCAGGATCGGGTCCGGAACGCTGCCGAAGCCGTTTTCGGCCAGCATGTCACGCAGAACGACGAAGGTGGTGGGTTCGAGGTTATCCTTATCCCGTTGGGCATAATAGGCGTCCAGGAAGGTGTCGAAATCGCCGTGAAGAGCCGCGCCATCCATCGGGATGCCAGCCCGGTGTAAAGCCCTGACCAGTTCCCGGTCAGCGCGAGCCAGGACCGGAGGCCAGGGTTCTTTGGCGTAGATGAGGGTAGAGCCGAGATCGAAGAGGAGGATGTTCATTAGTGGGGAGTGGGGAGTCGTTAGTTGTGAGTTGTGAGTTGTGAGTCGCGAGTCGTGAGTCGCGAGTCGTTACGGTTTGGGGCGAACTTTGTTGAGCAGACCGTAGAGCATACGAGTGATTTCAACCAAGTTTGTGGTGAGATTTTCGTACTCAGATTGTTGCAAGTACCCGATCTTCAGCGCAATGGTCAGTTGCGTCTCCAATTCAGCAGCCGATCCGAGGGCAATATCGAGGTGGTTGGCAAAAGCGGGTTTCGTGTTGCGCGCTTGTCCCTCAGCAATGTTGGACGGGATCGAGACCGATGCACGCCGGATTTGTGAGGTCAGACCGTACATCTCTTCGCGTGGGAAATTCTTTGTGACAGTATAGATTTTAACCGTGAAGTCAACTGCCCGTTGCCACACGATCAAGTCATGAAAACTTCGTATCTTCTGTTTTTCCTCCATGGTTTCCTCCTTGCTTATTCTTTTTTCTAACGACTCCCGACTCTCGACTGTCGGCTCTCGACTTCCGACTAACCACTGAATACACATACACCAGCACCGCGCCGACCAACAGCGCCGGCAGCACCACCAATCCTGCCTCCGGGCCGAACGCGCCGCCCGTCCACAGCTCCGGGCCGCTGACCGTCTGCCGGACGAGGCGGTAGAAGTCCATACCACTCACTGGAAAGCCAAACACCACGCCCTCGAAAAAGTTCCAGCCGATGTGCAGGCCGATGGAGAGCCATAATTGTTTCGTGCGCAGGTAGGCGAAGGCCAGGAAAAGCCCAGCCAGGAAGATACCCACTGCTGAAACCCAGGTGGCGTTTGGATTGGCCAGGTGCAGTACGCCAAAGACGGCTGAGGAAAGGATCACGCCCCAGGTCAGATCGAGACCGTCGGCCAGGTTTTGCAAATGGTAGCCGCGGCTGAGCAGTTCCTCGTTCCAGCCGGTCAATACAAAGGCGATAAGCGTGAGCAAAGTAAATTCGGTTATCGCCATCGGCTCTGCTTTTTGCCAGGCAAAGCCCTCGAATTGGATCCAGCCCAATGACCACATGATGAGGTAAATCAATCCCATCATCAAGCCGGTAATCACGATGCCAGCCAACAGGTCGTAGAGTGCTTGCAGGTTGAGTTTCAACCCCAGACTGGTGAATGAACGCTTGTCCAGAAAGCGCCGCGCCACGAGTATCGAGACTGTAATCGCTAGGAATTCCACTGCCAGCGATGTAAGCAGTTCGGGAATGGCCATTTCTAGCGGCAGCAGGCTGTGCGGCGGCGTTTCGAGCGCCATCGGCACCAGGATGACGGGAATGCCGATGCAGAGGGTCAATACGAGCAAAAGCAGGCTCTGAATCAGCAGCCGCCAGCCGGCGCGCAGGCGGGGCTCGGTGGGGGAGAGGAAGAGGGGGCGCATAGGGGAGGAGAGTGGAGCGTGGAGGGTGGGGCGTGGAGCGAGACTATCAGCTATCAGCCATCAGCCATCAGCCATCGGCTATCTGCTAGCCGCCACCTTTCAGGTATATCCCCGTCGGATCCAACTCCTCGTGCAAAATCTTAAGCTCCTTTTCCGTCACCGGCTCGGTGGTTCGTAATTTATCCGCCACTTTCAGCGGCCAGCCGGTGTTGTCTATGGCCTCCTGTGCAGTCTTGCCGGGATGCAGGGCGGTCAGGATCAGCTCGCCGGCCTCATCGGGTTCGAGGATGCCGAGATCGGTAACAACGGCGGTCGGGCCGCCGCCGCGCAGTCCGGCTTTTTCGCGCTCGGCGCGCCCAGAGAGGAAACCAGCCGAGGTCATGAAATCCACTTTTTCGGGGAAACGCCGTTTCTGGTGCGGGGTCATGATGTAGCAGCGATTGGCCCAGGCGGAGATCTCCTGCGAGCCGCCGGAGCCGGGCAAGCGCACTTTGGGGTGTACGTAGTCACTGCCGATGATGGTGGCGTTGATGTTGCCGAAGCGGTCAATCTGCGCGCCGCCCAGGAAGCCCACGTCCACGTTGCCGCGCTGGAGGTACAGGGAGAAGATATCGTACATGCTGACCACCGAAAGCGCCCCGCTGACCAGCGTCGGGTCGCCGATGGAGAGCGGCAGGCGCGCCGGTTCCGCCCCGATGACACCCGCTTCGTAGATCATGACCAGGTTGGGGGCGTGCGTCCGCTTGGCCAGGTTGCAGGTCAGGTTGGGCTGTCCGACGCCGACGAAAACGACATCGCCATCCCGCAGCAGGCGGGCGGCGTTGATGATCATCAGTTCGGCAGAGGAGTAGGGGAGAGGGGACATGGGGACTCCGGGGAAGGGAAAAGTGATGAGTGAGGAGTGATGAGTGATACGTGATACGTGATACGTGATGCGTGATTCCTGATTCGTGGTGCGTGAGGCGTGATAGGGATCAGGGGCGCGGGTGGGGGAGGGTTGAGAGGAACTCGTGGATGAGGGCGGAGACTTCGAGCGGGCGCTCCAGCGGGACGAGGTGGGTGGCTTGCGGCAGGGTGATGATCTGCGCCGAAGGCAATTTTCGCTTCACCCGGCGAGCAGTGGATTCCCAGAAGGTATCCGTCTCTGCGCCGCGCAGGATGAGCAACGGGACTTGCAGTTTGGGCAGGCCGCGCCACAGGCCCACGTCGCGCCAGACGCCGGTGACGTAGATGCGCGCCTCCCATTCCGGACCGTAGACAAGCTCATACTGACCATCCGGGCGGGGGCGCGTCAACCCTTCGACGTAAGCCTTCAGACCGGCATCGTCCAGGTAACGGAAGATGGGCTTGCGCCGGTATCCTTTGAAGATCACCTCGCGGTCCGAAAACACCCTGCGCCGGTTCAACGCGCCGCGTACGAGCGGATGCAGCCGGTACGAGAGGCCGAGCGCACGCATCAGGCGCATGGCGGTGATCATGGTTGGCGGAAAGAGCACCGGGTCAATCAGGATCAGGGCTTGGAAGCGTTCCGGCTGGCGCAGCGCGGCGCGCAGTGTGACGATTCCGCCCAGCGAGTGACCAACGCCGATGACCGGTCCGGTATTTCGTTCGTCGAGAAAACGGAACAGATCGTCGCTGAGGGGATGCCAATCGTTGATCGAACCAGGCTGGGCGTCCGGCCAAAGCGGACGCTGGTACATGGCGAGAACGTGGTAATGGTAGCGCAGTGAGCTACCATAATGTGCGGAAAGTCCCGTCAGCAGCGGGCGGTAACACTCCGGCGGATAGCCGTTGGCGTGGGCGAAGTGCAGCGGTGGGCCGGACTCGCCGAGGGTAAAGTAAGGTATGTTCATTGATACCTGTCTACCTGTTTACTTGTCTCCCTGTCTATTAATAACTTCCGTAATTGATCTTCTCGCTATACCGCGCCTTGACCTTCAAGCGTTTATGCGTCTCCGGCCCAAGTTTCTGCCAGTATTCGGCGCGGTCTTTAACGCCGTAAACCCATTCGTCGAGATAAGACCTGACCGCTTCCATCGTCTCGCTGGTCTTGTCCCATTTCAGGTAGAACTCGTTGTCGCGGTCGTAGTAGCCCTGTGTATAGGATGGATGGGCGCAATACGGCACGTGGCACACCGCGTCCACGATGAAGCTGGGGATCAAGGTGCGGTTGGGGTCTGAGCGGATAATGCTTTCGTCCACGATCTCTTCGGCGGTGAGGATGACGCGTTCGGCGGCAAAAGCGGCCTCCTTTTGCTCGCCGATGATGCCCCACAGGTGGGCGTTGCCGTCCCTGTCGGCGCGCTGCACGTGGATGATGGCTGCGTCTGGCTTGAGCGCCGGGACGACAATCACCTCTTTGCCGGAGTACGGGTCCGTGACGCGCCGGATGAGCGGGTTGGCGCGTTCCAGGTCGGCCGCGCCGGTCTGGTTCATCGGCATGAAGGGCAGTCCGGCCGCGCCGGCCTGCAGGCGCGAGATCATGCCGAAATGGGAGTATTCCTCCCATTCCAGCCGCCCGGCCTCGATCTCTGCCCGCACGATGCGCAGCGAGCCGACGCCCGGGTTGCCCATGTACGAGAAGATCACCTTGCGGGCGCAGCCGGCCGCCACGATCTGGTCGTAGATCAGGTCGGGGGTGGCGCGCGCCAGCACCAGGTCGCGTTTGCACTGGCGGATGATTTCGTGTCCGGCCGCGAAGGGGATCAGGTGGGTGAATCCGGCCGCGTAGAGCGTGTCACCATCGTGTACATATTTGGAGATGGCTTCGGAAAGGGAGATTAGTTTTGTCATGTAAGCAACTCGTGGAGGGATTCGTCGAGGATGGGAAGGATCACTTCTTCTTCTTTTTCTGTTCCCGTCCCTCTTTGCTTTTGTCGTATATGCCGCGGATAGCGCGGAAGCGTCCAGACGAAGGGCGGGGTTTTGTGCGGCGGCGGAGCAAAAATCCAAGAACGAGAACAACGAGGCTACTGAAGAGATAGCCGAAGTGGGGTGTGCTGGCCAGGTACGAGCCGACGAACACCAACAGCAGCCCAATGCCGACCAGGATCAAGAAAGTGCCGATGCGTGGGGTGAATTCCGGTTGTTGATCCATCGTTATTTGATGAGCGTGTGGATTTGCTCGTGCATGTACAGCGGCAGGTAGTAATGTCCGCCGGGTTGCGATTTTCGAATTTTTCAGCCGTGAAGACATCTTTACCGTCAATGAACATGCCATGCTCTGCGCCGAGGCCCGCTTTGACTTTGGTCAGGGCCGCGTCGTAACGCGTGTGCAGTTCCTCCGGCGGGTTGAACATGGTTGCATAAGTTAATTTGAAATCTGACATTAGGGCCTCCAAAGGGAATACCATTAAAGTGATGGGGCATAGTATAGCGTAGGAATGAGCCGCCGTCAAAGCAAAGCCATCCAATTTTGACATGATATGATTAACATTGACGTAGAGTTGTTTCGCTATCCATCCCCCTGTCGGTAACCGTGTGATACCATGTCCGTTATTCGATTCGAGGAGATTCTTTGCAAATCAATCGTATTGCTTCCATTGACCGGTTTCGTGGCTTTGCCATCCTGACAATGGACGCGGGCGCAAGGTCTTTCCCTGGGCATCCTTGGGGATTCTGGCGGCGGGAATCGGCCTGGCGTTCCTTCTGCCGGTCAGCAAGCATCGGGTCTCGTCCTCGTACGTGTTGATAAGTCTGGGGATCAGCGCACTTCTCTTCCTCCTTTTCCACTGGCTGTCGGAACGCTTTCACTGGAATAGCCGTATTCTCCAGGCCTGGGGAAAGAATTCGCTGGTACTTTATTTCCTGCACTATCTCCTGATCGGGATTTTCTTTTTACCCGGCCTTCCCCTCTTGTATACCGCTGCCCAGCTTTGGCTGGTGCTGCTCGAAGTGGCCTTTCTGCTGGTCGGCATCTCGGCCATTGCCCTCTGGATGGATCGTAAGAATGTCATCATCGCCCTATAATTCAACGGACGGGGGGCAGGTAGAGTAACTGCGGCCAACGGTTTGGCTTCGCGAAGCACTCCCGCGAAGTAACCGAAGGGAAAAGGGACAGTGGCAGCGACGGGTGAGGGCGGACCGGCGATCAAGGGGAGGGCGGCCGCGGTCGGATGGAGAGAGCGGGGGAAGGATCGGCTCAATCAAGTGCCATTGTTCGCCGGTGAGGTGCATAGGATTTTTGAGTAAAAAAAACTCGAGGAACGAAGGAGGAACGAATAGCCTATGGAGGCGGGATGAACGGGAGGGGTAAGGGATTGGTTATATCAGAGAAACGTGTCCATATCCGGTTGGGCATCCTGGCAGACTCCTTTTGACTTCTCTTACAATTATAGCACAAAGGTTCTATTTTTGCAAGGGTGAAAGACCTGGTGATTGCCCACATCTTATGTAGCTCCAAAA
>Ga0210054_1002121_pt1 | contig 15774 bp, 19 predicted proteins | sample CryGeymeta201516_FD_185470 | JGI IMG/M metagenome (GOLD analysis project Ga0210054, IMG submission 185470) | Groundwater microbial communities from Crystal Geyser aquifers in Utah, USA - Crystal Geyser metaG 2015-16 (SPAdes) (version 2) | ecosystem: Environmental > Aquatic > Deep subsurface >... | reverse complement strand
CGGATGTAAACCGAATGCTCTAACCAACTGAGCTAAGTGGCCCAGGCACAAACAATTACCTACAATTTAGACACTATTTTAAGCGATTACGTTTATATTTACAAACTACTCTTGCCAACAACAGTGATAACAAATATATCAACATCATGGTTAAGCAATGTTATTTTCTGATAAAATCAAAAAAGTGAAAAAGATTAAATTCCCACCGTGGGTCTTCGTTATTTTGGCGGTAATGTCAACTGGGTTCTTCTTTATTCAAAACAAACCTTATTTTATCGATGAATCCCCTCACCTTGGATTAATAAAAAAGATGGCTGAATTTAATTTCTCCCGTGATACTTTCGAAATTGCAGCGATGTTTCCTTTTTACCACCTTGTTTTGGGTTTGTTGAGTCGTGTAACCGGTTCCCTTTCCCTATCCTCATTACGATTTATCTCCACAATTTTCTCTTTTTTCTCTGTTTTGGTTTTTTATTTGATTGCAAAGCAAATTGAGTCGAAAAACGCGGTTTTAAAAACGTTTCAATATCTTTTTTTACCAATTTTGTTTATCTTTTTCTTTTTAGTTTATACTGACGCATTCTCTTTATTACTAATTCTTCTTTCTTTTTATTTCCTAAACAAAGAAAGATATAAGACTTCCGGTCTTTTCGGTTTGTTCAGTGTTTTGACGCGGCAAAATAACATTATTTGGCTCGCCTTCTTTGTCCTTTTAATGATAATGAAAAATTTTAAGTCAGATTTTAACAAAAAATCGATGATAAAATTTCTTTCCGATGCCGCTGTTTTTATTCTGATTTTCTTCGGATTTGGCGTTTTTGTAATTTTAAATAATGGTTTTGTTTTATCTGGAATGAAGGAAATTCATCCTCTCTCTATTCATTTCTCTAATTTATTTCTTTTTCTTCTCTTCCAATTTATCTTATTTTTACCTCTTAATATTGCAAACTTTCCCAAGATATTTAAGGTGTCAATTAGAATATTTAGAAAACGACCCTGGATTGTTTTCCCAATAGGGATCTTTTTTATCTTTTATATTTTTGCCTTTAAAGTAGATCACCCTTTTAACCAAAATACCATTGATTATTTTTTGAGAAATCGCATTTTGGCCTATATTACAGGGAGTGATCTAACCAAATCCTTCTTTTTTATTCCCATTTTTTATTCAATTCTCTCTTTGGCAGTTTCCGAGTTTAATAAAAAAATATATTACTTTATTTATCCGTTTATATTGATCAACCTTTGTTTATTTTGGCTGGTTGAACCAAGATATTATCTCGTTCCTTTTGTTTTTTTCCTTCTTTTCAAGAAGCAAAAATCGCTTCTTGTCGAGGGTTTAAACATAATCATTTTTATGATCTTAAGCGGTTGGATAGTTTGGGGGGCAATAAGCCAGAAGTTTTTCCTATAGTTTCTTGGTGCGGACGAGAGGACTCGAACCTCCAAGGGTTTCCCCACATGCTCCTTAGGCATGCGCGTCTACCATTTCGCCACATCCGCGTAATGGGACAAAACCTTGCGGTTTTTCCCAACGATTTTTCCTTCGCAAATGTTTACACTAAGTGTTTACACTGAGCAAAGCGAAGTGCCGAAGAGAGGACTCGAACCTCCAATCCTCACGGAACACGGTTCTGAACCGTGCGCGTCTACCATTTCGCCACTTCGGCAAGTTCAAGCACCATTTTACCAAATTTTGTATAATAGGGAAAGTTTATTGCCCGGCCTGCCCGGCCAGGGTCGCCTAATGGTAGGACAAATAGCCTGGTATATTTATATTTTAGAAAGTTTAAAAGATAAATCTCACTATATTGGTATTTCTTCTGATCCTAAAAGAAGATTGGAAGAACATAATTCAGGAAAGTCGCTTTATACGAAGAGAAAGCGTCCTTGGATAATCATTTACACCGAGACGTATGATGATCTAAAGAGGAAGCAGAGAAAAATTAACAATTATTGAACATTGCCCGGTCGTCTAATGGTAGGACCCGAGACTTTGGATCTCGTTATTCAGGTTCGAATCCTGGCTGGGCAGCCAAGACTGGCAGGTATGTAACCCTGCCCTCAACGTGGAATAATTTCACACCCTTAGGGTGTAACAGCTTCATAGAAAGCATGGTTAAAAATAAATCGTTTGATTGGAATCGGGATCAAAGAATTATTGAACAAAACCTAATTTGTTTTGATGTTTGTTTTAGCGATATTTACGCATTTTTTAACGGAAGATAAAACCCCGCGTTTTTATAGCAAGTTTTACACCCCAGATGTGATTTAGGTTTACACATCAGTATTTTTTGCCTTTTTCTTTTTTCAGATTTAAACTGTAATTGCGGTGGAAAAATAATTTCATAATCCGAATGATGAAATCCATTATCATTTTTCAATCTGTTCATAAGGGCAATACCAAAAAAATTGCCGAAGCTCTTGCGGGAGAATTAGGGGCAAAATTGGTAAGGCCAGACGAAATTGATGTAAATAATTTAAGCGATTATGATTTAATAGGAATTGGCTCAGGTATATATTTCGGGAAACACCATAAGAATATTTTAGATCTGGCGGAAAAGATTCCGGCTGTCCCCGGGCAAAAAGTTTTTCTTTTTTCCACTGCCGGCCTGCCCCAATTAAAAGCCGTCTGGCACAATGCTTTAAAAAATATCCTTAAGAAAAAAGGCCTTAAGGTTATGGGTGAATTTACCTGCGCCGGCCATGACGAAGTCAGTTTCTTAAAAAGGCTTGGGGGAATTAACAAGACCCGGCCAAATGAAAAGGATATTAAGAAAGCCAAACAGTTCGCCGATTCTCTCAAGAGTATAATCATATAATTCCACACCCAGTTGTGTAGTAGATTTACACCTCAGTATTTTTTTGCCTTTTAGCCCTTTTGGCTTTAAACTGTAATTGGGATGAGAAAATAGAACTATGAAAAAAGAAACTAAAAAACGGCAAATTGTCATATATTAAACTCTTGGCGATAGGCAAAAAATTTGCGTCAGAATTGAAGATGAAAATGTCTGGTTGACACAAAAATTAATCGCCGAACTTTTTGATGTTAATGTGCGTACGGTTAACGAGCATTTGAAAAATATATTTTTGGAGCAAGAACTGGCTGAAAATTCAGTTATCCGGAATTTCCGGATAACTGCCGCGGACGGCAAAGATTATGACACAAAGCACTATAGTCTCGATGCTATTCTGGCTGTTGGCTATCGGGTGCGATCTGACAGGGGAACGCAGTTTCGCCAGTGGGCGACAGAAAGACTGCGAGAATATCTGATTAAAGGTTTTACTTTGGATGACGAGCGACTCAAGCAAGCTGGCGGTCGGGCGCGCTACTTTCAAGAACTGTTGCAGCGAGTGCGGGACATTTGGAGTAGTGAACGGATGTTTTATCAGAAAGTGACTGATATTTACGCAACGAGTATTGATTACAAGGTTGATACAGAGCTGTCGCAAAAGTTTTTTGCCACGGTGCAAAATAAAATGCATTATGCCGTTCATGGACATACGGCGGCGGAAATTATTGCAGGGCGCGTTGATAACAAAAAGCCCTTGATGGGACTTACAAGTTTTAAAAGTGATTATATTACTACTGATGATATTGTTATTGCGAAAAACTATTTGACCGAATCAGAAATAAATCAGTTAAATCTGATTGTTTCTCTTTATATTGATTTTGCGGAATTGCAAGCCGCCGCCGGTCGTTTGATGAAAATGCAGGACTGGATTAAAAAACTTGATGAATTTTTGACCATTTCAGAGAAAAAGTTATTGTATTCGACAGGCAGGATAAGCGCGAAACAAGCTGAGATGAAGGCGTTGGCAGAGTATAAAAAATATCGTCAAGGGCAAGATAAAAAATACATATCCGACTTTGACCGAGAAGTCAAAAAATTATTAGCGGCAAGAAAAAAATACAAAAAGAAGAACGATAATGCAACATGAATACAATTAAAGAATGCTTTGAAGAAGTTCTGCGGGGAAACAGAGATGAAAGTCGGCGGGCAGCGCGGCGAGTGGGAAAATTAGTATTCAGTTCGGGAGTAAACGATAAATATAAAGATATTGAGAATCTGGTCGAAAATGCGCCGGTGGCATATGAGAAAATTTCTGAAGACTGGAGAAGGGAGAATTTTACGGCGGCCGTTTCGGTTATATATTTTTTGCACGACAAAGAAGCTGAACCGGACTTTCTTTTCCCCTGGCTTTTTCAGTTATTACTGGATTCCAATGGAGTTATCCGCTACGCGTCAGTGCGTATGCTCTCTCACGAACTCGGACCGCTAACCGTTTACATTCGCATTCCTGGCTTCAAACCCAATGGTTTGAATAATTTAAAACCGAAACAAGCTGATGCTATCTTATTTTCTCTTTTTATGAATTTAAACAAACTATTGGAAATTGTATGGAAGCCAGCGTATAAAAAATATAAATATATTTCCTCTCTTCCTGTTAGTCCCTACAAGTCAGTCCAAATGGTTATGGCGGGGATAGAAGAACTCTGCGGAGCGGAGTACGTGGGTAAGCTTGCTGAACAATGCCACCGCTGAACAATCAAATCACTATCTATCAGTCCGCTCGACGGCGGGGTGAACATTGAGGTATTGTACGCCAATGAAAATATCTGGCTGACCCAAAAGAAAATAGCGGAGTTGTTTGACGTAGACCGAAGAGTGATCACCAAACATCTCAAAAATATTTTCGTTGAAAAAGAACTTGACGATCATTCAGTCAGTGCAAAATTTGCATATACTGCCGAAGACGGAAAAATATTTTATTGCCCTTCCCCTTTTAGTTTTAAACTGCAATAAATATGGATATTTTTTACAAACTATTTTACAAAAATAAAAACAACCCTCTTAAAAGAAATTGATAATGCTGAGAAATTTGGGACAATAGACGAAGATGAGATAGAGGAAGAGGAAAAAGAGAATAAAAAACAGACCAAATGTTATTAATACCCTGGAGGGTATCTTACAGAAAAAATATGAAACTGTTTATGTTCGGGATGAAGGTGAAAGAGTTCGAATCTTAATTCCTACTGCAACATTTGAAGATATAATAAAACGCGAAATACACTTATAAATGTTTACTTTAGCTAGTAGCGTGGTTCGGAAATCTCACCATTTTCAATCCACAGTTCGCAGCAAAGCAGATTTACACACTAGCCGAACATTAAAAGTTCCGGTTTAAAGATAAGCAAAAGCCCGATGATTGCCATTAATATTCCGCCGATCAAATGAGAAACACGGCTGTATTTAGTGCTGATCCCCGTCATTTCTAAAGTTATCATTGCCGTAAAAAAGATAAACAAGTCGTCCAGCATGAAGATAAAAATATACAAAAGCATATATCCAAAATATTGCCAATCGGAAAGATTGCTCAAGGTAAGAATCTGGGTAAAAATTACCGGCAAGCCGGCAGAGCAAATAAGTTCTACTAAATTAACGGCAAAAGCCAGAAGAATGATTCCGCCTAAGGTAATTAAAAACTGTTTTTGATGAGTAATGCTTTTTAGTTTTTCAAAAACAGCCTGTCTTTTTTTACCGCCCGTTACTTTACAACCGCTATCTTTATTGGTAAAAAACTCTTTCAGGTTATATCCGCCGCCGCCCAAAGCAACCAGTCCAATCAAAATTCTCACCCAGACAATAAAGCCGATAAATAAAAGTAAATTTAACCAGGCGGCCATAAATAAAAAGTAAACAAAGGCGGAAGCACCAATAAAAGCGCTTCCCAAAATCCAGCGTCTTTTTTTATCTTTCATGCCCAAAAGCAAACTGATTAAGAAAAGCAGGTCCACATGGCGCAAGGATTAAAGCCATCCAAACCGCCAAGTACAATTGTCAGCACGGGCAAGGAAAAGTTTCTTGGATTTACTTTACCAATAATTGGTAATTTCAATTCTGTGGGAATAGCTGATTTTTTTTCTTCTTCTTCGCATTCACACGGTTCTTCTTTTTTGGGTTGAACTTGCTGGGAGGTTAATATTTCAGCGACAATATCACGGCAACCGTCTTTTAAAACGCACAAAACCGCATTTTCAATATCTTTGCCGGTAGTTTCCTCGCTAAGCCAGCCGGTAAAATACTTCTCACCGACAACAGTGAAGGGAACGCCGGAAATATTAACATTAAGTTTACTGCCGATTTCTATCAAAAGTTTTCTGCTATCGCTATTTCCCCAGGCTTCATAGTCATAAACTTTAACTTCGGGATATTTCTTTTCCAGTTTTTCTAAAAACGGCTTCTCGCGGGCGCAATGAGGGCAACCCTCACCCCAAAAAAAGTAGATATTGACCTTTTTCTCTTGGGCAAGAGCAGGTTTAGTTATAAAGAATAATGCTAGTAAAACCAAAAATATTTTGGCTAATTTTTTAATCATACTTATTTTTTGTCACCCTTTGACCGCCTTTATTTTTCGTAATATTACTCATTTTATTCTTTACAGCAATCAATGGCTTTCTGGACCAAAGCCCCCAGTTTTTCAAAAATACCGGCTGATCCTTTTACTTTTGGCTTGGAATCTTCGCTGACAAATTCTATTTTATTCGAGTCTTGGTATTTAATATCTTTTGTTTCTACCAAACCAAGATTAAGCCCCCAGAATAGGCTGTAAAGTTGGTAGGATTTTTGAAACATATCCATAGCATCACTTTTTTCGCCTTTGGCCAATGCTTTTGTGCCAACTTCCACAAACCGCATCGAGGCAGCCAGTAAATGCTTGCTGATGCACCAAACTTCGCCTTCGTAATCTTTGATAATTCTTTTTAACAGGTCTTTTCGCATTTCCCGGACTTCGTTAAGAAGGTCAAGATATTTTTCGTCTTTCGTCTTGTTATAGGTAAAAAAGAAATGTTCTTCTATTGATACTAAATTCATAATACCGATAGATAAATCCTCATCGGAAGAAAGATCAAGCTTTTCTCCTTTCTCCATTTTTTTGAATTTTTCTAAAAATTCGTTGATATCCTGTTTTTTTATTTGATTCATTATTTTCTCCCTTCTAGCAAGCTAACAAATAAAAGATTAAACTAGCCAGTAAGACCATTGCCACCGGAATAACTACTTTTTGAAACGAAAAATAAACTTTATTATTATTTTTTGTTCTCAAAAAATTATCAATTAAAATTCCAACCCAAAAGAAAATTGTTCCCACGGTTATTCCTAACCAAATTTTACAGACCCCCCAAATTTTACAGTAAGGATTATTTAGATAGCCGCTAATCTGCAAATAAAAAAGAGTCAAAATATAAAAAATAATTGTCCAGCTTATCCGGGGCTTGGGCAGCTTAATCATTTTCCACTTGTCTGATAAAGCAACGGCAAAAGCGGTAGTTAGGGACCCAATCCAGATTGCGGCAATTAAATCATCAACCCCCAATCTTTTTGCCAGCCAAAGTCCACCGCCAACCGTAATAACACAGACAGGGCAAGTAGCAAAAACTGGTTTAATTAAAATCATAATGTTTCCTTTTATAAAATTTTAATGTATTTAAATAAGAATTGTAAATAATAAATCCCGGCCAAGACAAAAGTTGAGGCAACAATGTATCTGGAAACCTTCTCCACTTTTGAAACAACCGAAAATGCCTTGCTCAAGTGTTTAATACTAAAGGCGGTAATAAAAGAGCCTCTTTTGATTTAAGAACAAGTGGAATTAGTACCCCGAAGAATAAAACACCGCTGTAAGGACAAAAAGCCAGAGCAAAAAGCATACCCAGAAGTATTGCCCCCAAAAAACCTTTTGAAGCGATCTTTTCTTTGAGCTGGTCAAGTTTTTTGTTGCTGCTGGGAAAGTTTATTTTTATTACCCCAAACATAATCAGTCCGATGTGTCTTCTTTGATACTGTCTTGTCCGTCGTTTATGGCATTAACAAAAAGTGATGAGCCTCGGGTCTGATACTTCATCACTAATTCCTGATTTTCTTTTAATTCGCCGTTGACGTCCTTAAAAACTATCTTGCCTGACTGATATTCTTGAGGGAATTTTTCTTTGATAGTTTTCAGAGCATACTCTCCGACAGTAATACAAGACCAGCATTGCTGAGTTCCGTGGAAGTGCACCACTTCAATTTTATCGGCGGGAACAGTCGGTATCAAAGGAGTTGGAATGGGGCTGTTTACAGAAGAGCTTGCCGCCTGCGGGGAAGTGTTATCGGAATTTTTTAAACCTTTAATTATAAAAAAACCAATGGCTAAAACGACCCCTATTGTTAGGACTGCAAAAATATTTTTTTTCATTATATTTGTTTAACCAATAAAGCCATAAAAATAGCCTGCTAAAGTGGTTAAAATCACTATTGACCCAACATAAACCAGCATTTTTTTGGTACCGATCAGTTTTCTGATGATCAAAAGCCCTTGCAACGACAGCACCGGATCGGCCAGCATATATGCCATAAGGGGTCCTTTGCTCATACCCAGTTTCATAAAATTTTCGGCAATCGGCACTTCAACCAAAGCAGGAAAATAAGCTAAAGCGCCAAACATGACGGCAACGAAGTTTGTCAATAAACTATTTTTGCTGGCGATAGCCTGAAATTGTTCTTTGGGAATAAGATGGGTAATGGCAGCAGCAAAAAAAACACCAACTAAAAGCAAGGGGACAATCTGGCTAACAAATTTAATCGTTTCCTCCCACCAGGCACTCCTTTTTTCTTTAGACAACCACAAAAAAGTCATTATCGTCTGCAACAATATCAGAGGAAGAATCAAAGCATATCTTAAATTATTGCTTATGGGAGCGGTGCCGACTACCAGAATTGCCGGCATTATTCCCCAAAACCAGGCATTTTTACCGCCTTTAAGGCTACTGGAATCTTGAACTACCACTTGGAGATCCCCTTCTTCTCTGCCGTTGCCAAAAATCAGTTCCATTATCAAACCAACTAAAATAGCGAATGTAACTGAAAAAGCGAATCTGACAAAGCTAAACTCCCAACCGATTCTCTGACCGGTAAAAAGAATGGTAACGATATTGAAGGCGGGACCAGCGTAAAGAAGGGTGATGGCAATTCCCAATCCAGCCCCTTTTTTCCAGATGCCGGCAAACAAAGGCAGGATAGTACAAGAACAAACTTCAATTAAAAATCCGGCAGTAACCGCAATTAAATAAGCCAGCCATTTTTTAGTTTTGCCGCTTAGATATTTTAAAATTGACTGCGAATCAATAAGGCTATTGATCGCGCCAGCGATAAAAAAAGCGGGGACTAAACAAAAAAGGACATGGGCAGAAAGATAATCAACCAACCCCAGCCAGCCTTTATAAATCGCTTGGCCAATAAGGTTTTGAACTGGCTCCTGAGCTAAAAAGCCGCCAATCTGTTTTTGCCACAAATAGATAATTAGATACGCACCTCCCAAAAGCCCCAAAACCCAGTTTTTCTTGAGTAATTTGATAATCTTCATAGTTTGTTTTTTATTTAATTACTGACTTAATTAGTTCTTTAATACCTATCTTGGATTCCAAGAACGACTAAGTCTTCTTCTGCTTTTATACCCCTTATTTCATCCTTTTTAATATAGATACCTTGGTTTCTGCTTAAAGTAAATTTACCGTTTATATCAGTAAACACTCCCTTGCCTTCAAGTACTGTCAAATAAACGCCATAATCTTCTGGATGCGGAGGAATTTCTACCCCAGCTTTTAAACAAATCAGGGCCGCATGGAAACCTCTAGCATTGAGAAAATGTCTTTTAATGGGTTTGTCAGCCGAAAAAACAATTTTTTCTTTTAAGTCGAATGTCTTCATTTTTTATCTTCTTGTCTTTCTTCCCTTGATTTCTGAATCAGACTTTTAATTTTCTCTACTTCAGGCAAGAAACCAACCATCACAATCTTGTCGTCAATAGCGAGAACTGGGCTGGACATTACACCCATTTCCACGATCTTTGAAACATCGGTGATATACTCAACTTCCTCGTTGAGATTTAATTCTTTCACTGCCTGTTGGGTTAACTCATATAACTTTTTACATGTTGGGCAACCAGAACCCAAAACTTGAATTTTCATTTTTTCTCCTTTTTAGGAATTTGAAATAATAAATTTGTAATATGTTTTCCTTCCTCGGTTAGTGAGTAATACACCCGAAGTCCTCGTTTATCGTCAATAACAATTCCTGCCTCCTTTAAATCCGATAGGTGATGAGAAATTAAACTTTGGGACATTTTAACATGCTTCATAATTTCGCAGACACAATGCTCACCTTGTCTTAAAATACAAAGCATTTTTAATCTACTTTTCTCAGAAACAAGTTTTAATAAGTTTGCTAAAGCGGTTACCTGTTTTGATTCGGAACTTGATGCAGAACAACAGCTATATGAACTCATATTCATATATGATATGTTAATGCTATCACTATTTCAAGAGGAAGTTTAAGGTGTTTTATTTACCATTCGAATGGCCTTACCTTTAATTAAAGCTTCGGAGACTTTTTTGTTGGCACTGGCAAGGATTCTGGCAAAAGTTGGTTGGGAAATCTCCATTTTTTTAGCTGCCTTTGTTTGTTCTAGGCCGTCAACTTCATATAATTTTAAGGCTTCAAGCTCATCAGGCAATAAAACAACCTCCTCAAGCTCCCTTAAAGGAATTCCTTGAGGTTTAAAGTAATAAACATTTGGATTAAACCGCATGCAGCGGGGTATTCTTGGTCTTGGCATAATTTAGTATAATACTTATTAAATCCCTACCTCGTGACTGAACACAAATCCAAACAAGGTAGGGATTTGTTTTACTCTTGCTTTTGTAAATCCGCAAGTTCTTTTTCTGTTTCCTCCATTTCTTCTTGCAGGGCTTTTTTATAGGCTTGAACGTCCTCAACCTTTTCTTCTTTTGTTTGAGGAGCATTCCACCCAAAATATCTTCCCAATCCTCTGCCGTATCCACGGCATCTACCAAACCCCATTCCGAACTTCCTTCCTCCTTCACATGGACCTAAACCTCGTCCTGTCATCGGACCTTGTCCTTGCGGACCTGTTTTATCAAATCCTGGCATTTTCTTCACCTCCCTTCATTTTTGTTGTAATGAATATGTATTCATAATAGCATTGGGTTTTATAGTTGTCATGTTAGAAGTAAGAAGGAAATTATCGAAAAGTCTCGCTCAAAACGAATAATAAAGTAATGAAATTTGAGCATAAAAAGAAAATATCTTCTTGTAACTTTTTTCTTTCTTGATAGAATTAAATAATTATCGTTATATGAGGGTTTTTTATGGATCTTATACCGAACAATAAGTTGATTGACCTTACAGGAAAAACTGCCATAGTTACCGGCGGATCACTGGGTATCGGATACGGAATTAGTTACCGCTTGGCCGAAGCAGGGGCCCAGGTTATAATTGCGAACCGAAATGAGGAGGAAGGAAAGAAAGCCGTTTCCGAGATAACAGAAAAAGGATTTAAGGCTCAATCAATAAAAGCGGATGTTTCTCAAGAAGAAGACATAAAAAATCTGGTAAAACAAACCCTATCGGCATTTGGGTCGATTGACATACTGATAAATAATGCCGGTATTTATCCTTTTAGTCTACTTTCCGAAATGACAGCGGAAATGTTTGATAAGGTCATTGCCACAAACCTTAGGGGTGTATTTCTTGAGGAAAAATTATTAATATAACTTCTGTTGACGCACTTCACCCTCAAGGGCTGGTCTTGCCCATTATGATGCTTCAAAACACGGGGTTTGGGGATTTACTAAAAATGTAGCGCTTGAACTTGCTAAAGATAATATTTGGATCAATGCCGTTGCCCCAGGGGATATTCTCACTCCTGGAACTGCTCTTCTACGATCACAAGGAAAAGAAACCCTTACCGAACGAAACCCGGATCCGACAAAGTTTGATGTGCCAATGGGAAGAATGGGTGTACCAGACGATATTGGAAAAGTGGTTTTGTTTTTAGCCTCCGATATGTCATCGTACATGACTGGATCCCAAATTGTTGTTGATGGCGGAATGCTCCTAAAATAAAGAGAACGAGAGGGGAACTGCCGAAGGCAACAGGAAAAAGCAATTCCTGCGAAGGCACAGCTTCGTGGACTTCTTGCTTCTCAAGATAGAGACTCCTTTTTTTGATAGAAAGTGCGTCTTATCCCCGACAACTATGCCTTTATAATTTCGGCAATAAGAAGGAAATTTTAACCCGAAAGGAAAGAAGAATTTTTAAGAGATCTTTTCCTTCAATTATACCCAAAGAGCCCTTTTGACAAAATTTTTCTCCGAATTTTCCTTGCCTCGCCGTAGTCCCGCTCAGCGGGACGAAGGCGGGTCCCCCTCCATAAATCAAAACCGGAACCGGATCAGCAGAATGATCTCTAATGGTACAAGGGGTTGAATGATCGGCGGTAACACAAATCGCGGCACCAGTGTCTTCCAACAAATCCAAGGCTCTATCAATTTTTTCAATAAAATCTTTTTTACCTTGGCAGTCCCCATCCTCACCAAAAATATCAGTCGGTTTAATGTGGACAAAGACGAAGTCATATTTTTTAATTTCCTCTTTTGCTGCCTGGATTTTTCCTTCAACATCAGTATTAGGTAATCCGGTTGCGCCCGGAACGTCAATTAAGTCCATCCCCATTAAAACACCTAAACCTTTATAAAGACCTGCCCCGGCAATACAACAGGCAGAAAGTCCGTACTTTTCTTGAAAAGATGGCAATTTTTTAAAATATCCCGGCTCCCTTGTCAACAGATAATTCCCCCGAGGCAGTCCATTTCTTTCTCTTTCGGTATTAAGAGGGTTTTTTTCAAGCTTCTCGTGAGCAATTTCCAAAAATTTTTGCAAAACTTCGGCAGTGAATTTCGCCTCACGGCTATCGTTTAACGGCCTAATTATATTGATCGGTAACCCTTCCCAGTTTTCAACTACCTTGTCGCCTGTTACGTAGTGAACGTCAGAGTTGGAAATTTTGTCCGTGAGCCCCCTTCCTCTCATTATCAAAGTGATACGATGACCAGTTCCGGGTTTTAAAATAAACTTAACACCATCAATTTCAATCCCGTCTAACTCTTTAATAAACTCGCTGCAATCTTCGATCCTTCCTGCTCTTCTGTCAACAACATGTAAGTCCTTATCAACCGTGGCTAAATTTGCTCTGATGGCAATATCACCTTCTTGAAGTTTGATTCCCACACCCGCTGCTTCGATTGGTCCCCTTCCCGGGCTATCTTTTTTTAGATCGTAGCCAAACAAGACCAAATGTGCATCATCACTATTCGGTCTGATTCCTTTTCCAAGAACATACATTAATCCGGTTTTTCCATTTTTAGCCAATCTATTTAGGTTCGGAGTAAAAGCAGCTTCTAAGGGAGTCTTATTCCCAAGTTCCGGAATCGGTAAATCCCCAATCCCGTCACAAATAATCAAAACATACTTGTTTTTTGTCATTTCGTGCCTGCAGGGTGACACCCTGCAGATTCATACCCTGCAGATTCAAAAGTTGCAGTTATCAGTCCAAAGTTGCGTAACTTATAACTTTAAACTGTAACTTTGCACTTTGCACTTTGAACTTTTAACTAACGCTGAGTCTTTCCTCAATTCTCAACAACCTGTTATATTTTGCCACCCTCTCTCCTCTGTCCGGTCCGCCAAATTTTGATTGCCAACTACCAGAGCCGACACAAAGATCAGCGATCATATCATCATTTGTTTCTCCACCTCGGTGAGAAATTATGGTGGTAAAACCCGCTTTGTCGGCCAAGGCGATAGCATTTAGTGTTTCGGAAACAGTCCCGATCTGATTTAATTTAATCAAAACACTATTAACCGATTTTAAATCAATCGCTTTTTGAATTCTTTTAACATTTGTAGCTAAAAGGTCATCTCCGACAATTTGAATCTGATTACCGAGCCTTGAGGTAAAAGTCGTCCAGCTTTCCCAATCTTCTTCGGCAAACATATCCTCCATTGACCAGAGAGGATATTTCTTCGTCCAACCAATAACTTTCTCCATCCATTCTTCTCTATTTAAAACAGTCCCACCTTCGCTTTTCAAAACATATTTTCCGTCTTGACCCTCCTTCGCTGAAGCTTCCGCCGACGCTAAAGCTTTGGCGGACATGTCGGCGGGCAAGAAAAATTCAGAAGCTGCCCCGTCAATTCCTAAAACAATCTGTTCGCCAATTTTATAGCCAGCCTTTTCTGTTGCCTCGATCATTAACTGAAACGCTTCCTCGTTTGATTTCATTTCTTTGGGCATAAAAGCGCCTTCAAATCCTACCCCGGTAGCGTAACCCTTTTCGTCCAAAATTTTTTCTAGTGCATGGAAAATTTCTGCCCCAACACGGATTCTTTCCTTAAATGTCCCAAAAGCCTCTTTTTTGGGAACAACAAGATATTCCTGACAATCAGTTGACCAGTTACCGTGTTTCCCCCCTTCCAGCACGAGTACAAGAGGCTGAGGCATTATAAATTTAGTATTACCGCTTAATTTTCCAAAATACTCATAAAGAGGAATTTTTTGCGATCTGGCAGCTACTCGGCATACAGCCATAGAAACACCTACAATTGCATTTCCGCCTAGCCTTGATTTATTCTCGGTTCCATCTAAATCAATCATTATTTTATCAATCAACCTTTGATCATAGGCATCTTGGCCGGTTATTGCTTGTTTTATTGGACCTTTTATATTTTCTATTGCTTTTAAGACTCCCTTGCCAAAATATCGGGAATTGTCTTTATCCCGCAGTTCAACTGCCTCAGATTGCCCTGTTGAAGAACCTGAAGGAACACCGCCTAAGGCTTTAATGCCATCTTCTAAAGTAATTTCCGCTTCAACCGCGGGAAAACCTCTGGAATCTAAAATTTCTCTGGCGTGAACATCAATAATTTTCATCTTCTGGAAATATTGTATACCACTGGATGAGATAAGAAAACAACCGGAGACTCTTCCACTAAAAATCTTTGAAAATCAAAATAAATATCCTTTCTTTCTTCAGTGTTAGTGGTCCTTCGGCCATCTTCCAGTAGTTTATCAAGGCGAAGATTTTTGAAATTTGAGATATTTCCTGCTTGTGTTGAGTGCCAGAAATAGTATTGATCAGGGTCTTTAGGAATTTCCCTGGCGATGATTAACACCTCAAAATCTTCAGGAACCACCGAGATAATCTTTACCTCCGAGTTAATTCCGATTTGTTTCCAAGAGTCTCTTACTTGGTTGGCGATGTCTTCAAATTGAGGGAAAGAAAGAATGTTTATCTTTAAGTTTTTATCGATTACTTCATTTTCCAAAAGTTTGTTGGAATGTTGGAAGTCCTGATTGTAAGGTTTTACGTCAGGATTATAAACCCATGAGGCTGGGTTAAGGGGAGTTAAAACTCTCTTGCCCCCTGACTCTTTAGGAATTGCATACGCAAGAGCTTGGCGGAAGGATTTATTTGAGAAAGGAGGATTGGTAGTGTTAAAAAAAAGTCCAATATAAGCATTGGTTATTATTGTTGGTGTTACTTTGGCCAAACTCCCTAGAAAGAGGCCGTCAAGATTAAAAATGTCTTTGATGGTATTTACTTCTCCGAGATTGAAGGCAATTTTTAAATCATTTTCATTGTTGTAAAATCGATATAACCTGTCGGTCAAACTTGGTTCATTATTTGGTACAAGAAGAATACTGTTAATAAACTTTCCACTACTCTTGATTTTCTTGACTTTGTATTTTCCCAGTCCTATTAACCCCTTTCTAAATAAAGGTTTCGATAAAACGACAGGGAGAGGAGAAAACGGCTCTTTTAATTTGAAGACCAAAGAATCCCCGTTAGCAGAAAATTCAATATCATTAAA
>Ga0210054_1002100_pt1 | contig 15889 bp, 14 predicted proteins | sample CryGeymeta201516_FD_185470 | JGI IMG/M metagenome (GOLD analysis project Ga0210054, IMG submission 185470) | Groundwater microbial communities from Crystal Geyser aquifers in Utah, USA - Crystal Geyser metaG 2015-16 (SPAdes) (version 2) | ecosystem: Environmental > Aquatic > Deep subsurface >... | reverse complement strand
GAGCAGGAAAAAGCGCGGCTGGCGGACGCGCTCCGCGGTCACTTCGCGGACATCCAGCACATCGGCTCCACCTCCGTGCCGGGACTGGGCGCGAAGCCGATCCTTGACATCCTCATCGCCGTGCGGACGCTGGAAGAGGCCGACCAGTTCTGCGTCCAGCCCATCGTCGCGCTGGGATACGAATACGTAAAAGCGTTCGAGGCAGAGACTCCTCATCGCCGCTACTTCCGCAAGGAGAACGCGGACGGAGTCCGCACGCATCACATCCACATGGTGGAGATCAACAATCAATGGTGGGTAGACCACCTGCTTTTCCGCGATTACTTGCGCGCCAATCCCGAAGCGCGCCGCGCCTATGAAGCGCACAAACGCCAACTGGCCGAGCGCGAATGGGATACCGGCAGTCACTACGCCGAAGCGAAGACGGAGTTCATTTTGAGGATGGTGGGGGAGGCGAGGAGGTGGAAGGAGGGGGTGTGTTGTTGAGAAGCTATTGAATACTCAATCGTTTTGTTGCCCTTTTCTTTTTATAGCAGAAGTCTTTTTAAAACCTTCCGTGGAAGGTTTGCAATCCCTCCTTGACTCGTTTGGAATCCTTCCTTGAAAGGTTTGCATATATGGCGGGAAGGTTTTTCCTGGCTTATAATCTACCCAAGGAACCTCATCCATGACCGAACTCATCTGGCAAGGCAAATATGATGAAAACGGCAAGCGGACAGCGCCTCTGCGCGTCTCGCTCCCGTTCCAAACGGTGGAGACCATCAACGAATCGAGCATAGAACGTCAGCGCATGTTGGACTTGTTCAGCGCCGGGCGTGACTCGGACTGGCGCAACCGTTTAGTGTGGGGAGACAAAAAATATATACTACCTTCTCTGCTGGACGAGTTCGCAGGCAAGGTGAACCTGATTTACATTGATCCGCCCTTCAACGTGGGGGCAGATTTTTCCTTTACAGCAACAATCGCTGACCATCCTGACACAGATGAAGATGAATCTACTGAATTTTTAAAACAACCTAGTTTGATTGAGCAAAAAGCATATCGTGATACATGGGGGCGCGGTCTTGATTCGTATTTACAGTGGTTTTATGAAACAGCAATAATATTGCGTGAGTTATTATCAGAAAATGGAAGTATTTATGTGCATCTTGATTGGCATGTAGTTCATTATGCAAAAACAATAATGGATGAGGTCTTTGGAATCGAAAATGCACTTAATCAAATTACTTGGAAAAGAATATATTCTCATAGTGACGCCAATCGATTCGGCATTGTAGACGACACGATATTGTTTTACTCAAAAACCGAGAACTATACTTTCAACAAGCAATATCGTCCGCACGCTGAGAGTTATATAAAGTCACATTACGGACAATTTGATGAAACTGGAAGACAATATCGTTTAGTAACCTTATCTGCGGCTGGTCCTGGTCCATCAAGAAAATTTGGTAAACAAGAGATCGCTCCTCCTCCAGGTAGACACTGGGCTTGGTCGCAGGAGAAAATTAATGAAGGATTGGCATCTGGGAAAATAGTATTTACATCAACTGGTCAACCAAACACAAAGCAATACCTTGATGAATCAGAAGGAACTGTCATTCAAACAATTTGGGATGACATTCAAAGAGTTAATCCAGTTTCTGAGGAACTATTAAATTATCCCACCCAAAAACCAGAAGCACTATTAGAACGCATCATAAAAGCATCATCTAACGAAAATGATTTAGTCTTGGATTGCTTCTGTGGCTCAGGCACAACTGCTGCCACTGCCGAAAAACTTAACCGCCGCTGGATCACTTGCGATCTCGGTCGCTTTGCCGTTCACACGGCGCGCAAACGTCTGCTTGGCATTGAAGGCATCAAACCGTTTGTGGTTCAAAATCTCGGCAAGTATGAACGTCAAGCATGGCTTGAAACACAGTTCACCCAAAAAGAAGCACACCAGAAATATCGCGAGTTCATTCTCGATCTGTATCATGCCCGTCCGTTGAATCAACATACCTGGCTGCATGGCATCAAAGGCGGGCGCATGGTGCATGTCGGCTCGGTGGACGCGCCCGTCACGGCGGGCGACCTTGCCAACATCGCCGCCGAATTCAAGAAAGCGGTCGGCACAGGCAAGGACGCGCCCAAATCCAATGGCGTGGATGTTCTCGGCTGGGACTTTGCCTTTGAACTCAACGAAGTCGCCAAACAACAAGCCGCGCAAGCCAATCTGGATGTGCGCTTTTATCGCGTCCCGCGTGACGTGATGGATAAACGCGCCGTCGAGCAGGGCGACATCCATTTCTTCGAACTCGCCGCGCTGAAAGTTGAAACCAAAGTCAGCAAGAAGAAGGAAGCCACGCTCGCACTTTCTGATTTCGTCATTCCGCCCGATGACGTTCCGCAAGATGTACAGAAAGCCATCAAGCATTGGTCACAGTGGGTGGATTACTGGGCGGTGGATTGGGATTACAAAGGCGATACCTTCCACAATCAGTGGCAGACCTATCGCACGCGCAAGAATCCCGACCTGCAGAAGTCGGCGAGTCACGTCTATGAAGCGGCGGGGGAATATACCGTCGTGGTGAAGGTTATTGATATACTTGGGAATGACACGACGAAGACGTTGAAGGTGAAAGTTGCATAGTGGAGAGCTAAAATGAAGCCAACTATTTTCTTTGCAATTCCTTGTGGTGGGTTCTATGATAAACATAGAGAGATTATTGATGCGGTCTGCAAAGATGCTAATGTTATACCGAACATTGTGGAAGATGATGACGAATCAAAACCGCTATGGTTAAAGATATCGGAGGGAATTGAGAAGGCAGATTTTTTTGTGGCTGATATTTCATCACTCAGAGCCAATATCATGCTGGAGCTTGGTTATGCCCTTAAATCTCAACCTGATGATCGTTCTACTTTCTTCATATCAAAGAATATTGAGGTGCCTGCCGACCTACAGTGGATGACCTATCATCCTTACGCGGGTCTACGCGGCTTTCGGAAAGAACTGACGGATTGGATGGTCAAGGTTGTTCAAGTGGATGCCAATTGCTTTAGGGCTAATCAACAAGAGATTTTTTTCGAAGAGACCTTCGCAGATAGAGATAGATTTCTGAAATGGTGGAATCCTCCGCCTGGATGTCAATTCAACCTAACACATGAAGGGTTGAGGTTTGCTAATGCATACTATCCAATATTATCAACTACATTAGCAGTCTTGGAGGATTATGAATTCACTTTTAGAGCCAGAGTTGAGCGTGAGGCTATAGGTTGGGTTGTAAAGGGTACAGTAAATTATCAGATTAATTCTCCAATTTTTGGTGTGATGTTCCAATTGTTCGAGGATGGAATGTTCAGACCCCATATCCTATGTAGCAGTTTAACTGACGATAAAAAACTGAACTATCATCATTCTAAGGATGTTCCTACAGGTTTGAATATAGGAAACAAACAAGAATTTATGGTGACAACTAAATGTATCGGTGATGACTATTCAATCGAAGTACGGGATAAATCTGGCAAAACATGGAATTGGGAGAAAAATCTCGCACAAGATGAAACTCTTGGACAATACTATAAAAGCGTTGAAAAGAAACAAGGTCAAGTGGGATTTCGCTGTGCGGGTTGGAGAGAGGGCGAATGGGGTGAAGTGGCAACTGTAAATTGGCTGAAGGTTGAAGAGATTGATTCAAACCAAACGACTGGAGTATAAAGAACATGCCACGCAAAAAGCAACCAGCGTCAAAAGGTCAAACTTCATTCATTGAGCCAACTCCTAAAACGGCGTCCTGCGTCCCTGCGATACGACGCGCCGTGGATGAATGGCGCGTCAAGGATTACGAAACAGCGGGAGAGTATATCGTTGTAGTGAAGGTTATTGATATACTTGGGAACGACACGACCAAGACGTTGAAAGTGAAGGTGACTTGATGAATCCAAACTGGCTGAAAAAACTGCGCGTCGAGAATTTCAAACGCTTTGACGTTCTCGAACTGGAATTTGACGGACTCAATCTATTGGTGGGTCCCAACAACAGCGGCAAGTCCACCGCGTTACAGGCTTGCGCTTTGTTCAACTTCTGCTACCAATCCTGCCTGGAAAAACGTAACGGCGGTTATGTTTTCCAAAACCGTACGTTTGGGCCTGATGAATTTTTCGCTGTTCCTGCGGCAGAGCCTAAGGATTTGTGGAAAAATCGCCGCGTCCAGCGCGGCAACGAGGCCATCCCGATTCGCCTGCGCGTTGAATTGTATTCAGGCGACCAGTTTGAATTTGAAATTGTACTGCGTTTTAATCGCTTTAGCGTTCAAAGCGCGCCTGGCACAAAACCTGTAACGGAACACCCCAGCGTAATCCTGATTCCAGGGTATACCGATTTCTGGCCGCGCGAGGAGCGCCGTACTCTTGCAGTGCGGCGGGAAATGCGCGCCCAGGCACAGCACGGCGGCATCATTCGGAATCTGCTTTTGGATTTACGCGACAACCCGCAGCACTGGGAGCGTTTCGTCAACGAGTTGGCGACTGTTTTTCCCAACATTCATCTCCTGCGTCCTGAGTTTGCCGAGGAAACCGACCGCTATATCCGCGTAGGCTATACCGAAGAAGGCAGTGCAAACCCAAATAAAAACAAGCGCTCTTCCGTGCCTGAATTGGATTTATTCTCAGGCGGGAGCGGCTTTCGCCAGTTTGTTCAAATCCTTGCCAGCATACTGGTGGAAGATGCGACTACCGTTTTATTGGACGAGCCTGATGCCCATTTATTCAGTAAATTGCAATCTGAACTATTTGCCGCCATGGAACGCTTGGTGGAAAGCGGAATTCAAATCATTGCCGCCACTCATTCCACCGAATTGATTGCCGCCGCCCGCCCCAATCAGCTGTTGACTTTTGCCAACGGCAAGCCGCGCCGATTAAGCGTTTGGCCCGAAGTTCTCAACGTAGTCTCATCCCTGGGCGGGCTGGAAAACCTATCCCTCCTGCTGATAGACGCCTACCGCAAAGTTATCATCGTCGAGGATAAATCAGATGAGCGTTATTTGCGCCTATGGATGAGTCGCATTTTGGGTTCGGAACGCTACAAACATATTCAGTCGCGCTTGGTCTTTTTATATGTCCAAGGAAGACCAAAAGGCGATGAAGTGGAACGCATGCTTAATACGCTTAAGCAGGCCTACCGCTCTGAAAAGCCGTTGGACATCAAAGCCTATGTGGTCGCCGATCGCGATTATGCGCTGGACGCCGCTCTGGCAGCCGAAAGGAAGCGCTATACCGCGCCACCTTACGTCAATTCCCAAACCTGGCATATATGGGAGCGCGTCGAGATAGAAAATTATTTGGTTAATCCAGACGCCATTTGCCGCGCCATACAGCAGGGCAAAGATGAAGGCATTCCCATCTTCCATCCACAGGACGCCCAAGTCCTGGAAATCATTGAGCAAACCATTGAAGAAAACCGCGAAGGCTTGCGCCTGCGAATGATAGATATATTCAGCGATTTGAATCGCGTCGAACGACTGGGATGGCAAACATCTACCATTACGCAAAAAGCGGAGGAATTTGCAGACCAGGTATGGCAGGGAGAGGCACGCTATGCCTGGTGTGACGCGAAAGAAAAAGTCCTGCCGAGGCTGCGCCAGGAAATTCGGGAAAAGTTTTCCATTCAGTTGTCCGACCCTGCCATCATTGACGCCATGCAGGAAGAAGAAATCCCGCTTGATTTGCGGCAACTCGTTGATGAATTGGAAAAATTCATTGGCGAGGATGAGTAATCGAGGCAGAAATGAATCCAGATAGCGAAGAAAACGAACTGGAAATACCAGACGTTTTCGATTTGCGTCCCATATCTACGCAACAGATCACCCTGATCATCAGGGAAGTTCGACCCGCCCGCTTTTATTATGTCCCTGACGAAGACGATCTCGATGAACAACCCGATGATAATGTGGAAATATAGTTTCGCTATCGAAGGAACGAATTCATGCCGCGCAAGAAGAATCCAACGCCAAAGACCCAAACTTCCTTCATCGAGCCAACCCCGAAGACGGCTCCTTGTGTCCCTGCGATACGACGCGCTGTGGATGAATGGCGTGTCAAGGATTATGCAGGCGTCAGCGATACCACACGTATCCTGTTGAACTTCTGGTTCAAGACCGACCACCGCCTGCCCAACGGACACAAGTTTGCGTATCACCAGTCACAGCGCGAAGCCATCGAGACGCTGATCTATTTGTATGAAGTGGCAGGCGTGCGCCGCCACAAAACGCTGGTTGAAACGTATGCAGGCTCGAACAAAGATTTACGTCTGCTCCAATATGATGAGTTCGCCCGCTATTGCATCAAAATGGCAACGGGCAGTGGCAAGACAAAAGTTATCGCGCTGGCAATCGCCTGGCAATACTTCAATTCAGTTGCAGAAGCCCGCGAGGATTACGCCCGCACCTTCCTGCTCTTCGCCCCCAATGTGATCGTCTTCGAACGCCTGCGGCATGATTTTGCCAGCGGGCGTATTTTTCGCACCGACCCCATCATCCCCGCAGAACTAAAAACCTATTGGGATTTCGATTGCTACATGCGCGGCGACGCCGAACGCGCCCAGTCGCTCGGCGCGTTGTATCTCACCAACATCCAGCAATTCTATGAACGCGCCGACAGAAGCAATGATGACGAACCCGATGTCATGACGGCTGTGCTTGGCAGTAAACCGCCCACGCAGAAACTTGAGATCGAAGACTTCGACAAGCGCATTATCTCTCGCGGCGGCGCGGCGATGGTGATCAATGACGAAGCGCACCACACGCACGATGAAGAAAGCGAATGGAATAGTGTGATTCGCCGCCTGAATGATGGACTTCAACGCCTCACCCCGACCTCGGGCTTGCTCGCCGCTCAATTGGATTTCACCGCCACTCCAAGATATTCCAAAGGCGCATTATTCACATGGACGGTTTACGATTATCCATTGAAGCAAGCCATCTTCGCTGGCATTGTCAAGCGTCCCATCAAAGGCATTACGCGCGGCACGCTGGAAGCAAAGTCCACGGTCACTAGCACGCGTTACAAGGCGTATCTCACCGCAGGCGTGGAACGCTGGAAGGAATACTTCGAGCAACTCAAACCGCTCAAGAAAAAGCCGATCCTGTTCGTGATGATGAACGACACGACCGAAGCCGACGATGTGGGCGATTATCTGCAAAAGAAATATCCCTCCGAGTTTGGCGGCAACAAACTACTGGTGATCCACACCGATACAAAGGGCGATGTCTCTAAGAAGGATCTGGATAAAGCCCGCAAAGCCGCCCGCGAAGTGGATGACCTGGCGAGTCCCGTCAATGCGATTGTCAGCGTGCTCATGCTCCGCGAAGGCTGGGATGTGCAAAACGTGACTGTGGTTGTTGGCTTGCGTCCCTATACATCCAAAGCCAACATCCTGCCAGAGCAAACCATCGGGCGCGGCTTGCGTCTCATGTTCCGCGAACTTTCCAGCGATTACACCGAACGCGTGGATGTCATCGGCAACAAAGCCTTTATCGAATTCGTGGAAGACCTGGAGCGCGAAGAAGAGATCGCCTTTGGCACATTTGAGGTCGGCAAAGACAAACTGGTCATCAACACCATCATGCCCGATCCCGAAAAACTGGATAAGGATATTCTTCTGCCATCGCTCAGCCCTGTTCTTGTCCGCAAGAAAACACTGGCAGAAGAAATTGAATCACTCGATGTCATGCGCGAAGCGTTCGACGCGCCGACCCTGCCTTACAAGTCCAGCGACGAAGCCGCCAGGACTTTTCAATACGAAGGCTATGACCTGCTTACCCTGCAAAAGATGGTCGAGCGCACCTACACCCTGCCTGAGATTTCAACCTCACAGGAAGCCGTCTCGTATTACGCCAAACGCATCGCGCAGGAAGTCAAACTCCCATCACAGTTTGCCGCACTTGTGCCAAAGGTGCAGGAATTTCTCAGTCAACGCGCCTTTGGCAAACTTGTGGATTTGGATGACCCTGCGATCATCAAAGCCATCAATAGCAATGTTGCGCAGTATGTCACCGTCCAAACTTTTGTCAAAGCCTTGCGTCCGCTGGTTGTGGAAGAAATGGAACCGCAACTCCTCAGCGAAGGTCGCAGGCTCTCTGAAACTCCGCCCTTCCCACACTCACGTCAAACATTGCCCGCGCGCAACACCATCTTCAACATGGTGGCTGTTGGTAATGAATTCGAACTCAACTTCGCCAAGTTCCTCGAAAAAGCCCCCGATGTTGACCGCTTTGCCAAACTCCCCGAACAATTCGGCTTCGCCATTGAATACACCGACTCCAACAATAACCTGCGCTACTACGAACCCGACTTTGTTGCAGTCACAAGCGACGGCGCGCATTATCTCATCGAAACCAAAGGCCGCGAAGATGTAGATGTCGCCAACAAAGACCGCGCCGCAAGTCTCTGGTGCGAGAATGCGACGAGATTGACGGGGACAGAGTGGAAATACATCAAGGTTCCACAAAAGAAGTATGAACAGTTACAGCCTGATGAGTTCGGAGATTTAGTTGTCTTCGCTTTGCAACCTGATTGACAAGATGCAAATCTCGCAACAGAACCAGAAAGACCTGCCGAAAGTGTCTCCCCTATTTCGCCAAATACTCTTCCAACCTCCCCCTTACCCCCTCCCACTCCGAATCCAAAATGGAATAAAACACCGAATGGCGGATCGTGCCATCCGGCAGGATCATGTGGTTGCGGAGCACGCCCTCCTTGACTCCGCCGAAATGGGTTTATACTTCGCTCAAGCAGTGTCCCGTTTTGACGGGGAGTCCAAGTCCTGCCCCACCGTCCACGCCGGGATTCCGATAGACTCGCGCCGCGCTGAGACACCTTCGGCAGGCCTGGGTTGACTCTGAGAAGAAATAAAATGTCCGAAATCAAATACGAGATCATCAAAAAGATCGGCGTGCTGTCCAAATCAGGCGCAATCTGGGCGGTTCGATAACATGATCACTTTTACTTTTGCGGGTGATGAAGCGGGCGACGTCAGTTTCAATTTTAAAAAAGGCGCGTCGCATTATTTTGTGCCTGCCTTTATTGCCACACAATCAGCCGATCCTTTGAGAGAAACTTTGGCCGACCTGCGAAAAACGCTTGGCTTGCGCGAAACGCACGAGTTCAAGTTTCACAAGATGGCGTCTGCCGAAATTCGCAACCAGGTATTCTCAACGCTTGCCCATGCAGATTTTGAGGTATGGGCGCTGGTCGTAGACAAAACCAGGCTGCCAAAAATTTTCGAGACCACGGAAAGCATTGAGATTTACGCGCACTTCATCACCGAATTGCTTGGCATAATTCCCCCTGAATTGCAGAAGGACGCAACTTTGATCCTGGATGAATTCGGCTCGACGCCCAACCTGCGCACAGAATTACGCCGCGCCATGATCAAACGCCACATGCCGAGGCTGTTCAAGCGGGTGATTGTCCGCAGTTCACACAGGGAGTCACTGATCTTGGCGGTTTCGCCGAGAGTTGCGTCAATGATGGATTTGCCGAAGTCGAGTTGTTCTTCGATGAGTTTGTAGGCGGTTTCATCCAGCGCGAGTTTGACGGCGGAGGAGGCGACGGGGAGCACCATACCTAAAGTTCCTGTCAGGAGTTTCAGATAGGGGCTGGCTTTCTTGAACCATTCCCGCTCCAGTTCGAGGTCGTAGACGCCTTTCTTCATGTCGCCATTGTTCAAAACGGGGAGCGGCAGGCGCGAATGTTCACACCACAAGACGAGGCGGAACTTTTCACGAATCCAGGTTTTGGGATTGAATGCGCTGCGGTCAACGGGGAAGAAACTGAACAGGCGCGGACCTTCTTTGGCTTCGTCGGTGAGGACTTGCAGCAGGTCAGTGTAGGTTTTGTCCACTTGGGAGAGAATGCGGCGCGAGGTGACGTTGACTTCATCCAGTTTGTCTTTGATGGCGGCGAACTCAAATTGCAAATCAACCAACGAGATTTGTTGCGCGGCGGCGGGTGCGTTGCGAAGAAGCGAGTCAATGTTTTGCCATTCATCGCAAACGGGACACGGAAATTCATTCCTGTTCTTACGCTTGCTGTTCATCAATTTTTCAACTTCAAACAGACCCGTACCAGGCGTGTGCTTTCCGCAAGGCTCAATACACGGAACCATCACGTCACAACGCAAGCCTTCCCAAAAACTTTCGACGAGGAATTTCACTTCACGAGTCAACATGCCGAGCAAGCCTTCGGGGTACGGCGAGCGGACGGTAATGCGGACGTCGTTGCCCACGTGTTCAAGGAACGCGCGGCTTTTGTATTCATCCTCCAGCACCAGCCCGCGCTGCCAGTGGACGCTGGCGTTGTAATCGGCGCGACCGAGGGAATATTTATGCAGGCGGACGATCAACTGGTAGAACAATCCTTCCGCGCTGGCAGATTGACCGTTGCCCGCGTCTACGATGTGACAAATTTGAGTCTGCTGGATGTCGCCAGACGCGGGAGAGGTTTTCCACGCGTCGGAAATATTCTGCGGGCGGATATCGGGAACGAGTTGACCGATGAGACTGATCGGGTCAGAGTCGCTTCGGGATGTAAGATCAGCCACACGGTAGGAAAGATCGAAGCGTTCCATCAGGCGGAGAAAAATCGGGTGGAGAGTCGCTGGGTAGCGGGAATCGTCCGCGCGGTTTTTGTCATCCCATAGTTGAGCGAGGCGCGAGAATTTGACCAAGCCGTGCGCGGCGCGCGTCGCTTCATCATCGAGCACATAACTCATGGCGGTGGCGAGCCAGTCGGGACGGAGGATGACGATGTCGCGCAGGGTCGGGTCGTTTTCGTAATGCGTGAGATGACCGAGGCGGTGCGAGATGGTGATGAAGAGCCGCGCGATCTCATCATCCATTTTGTGGGCGCGGCAGATGTCGAGGACTTCACGCAAAGGCAGATACGGCGAGCCCTTGTCTTGCCCTTCGACTGCGGTCTTCGTCTCCGCTAACGCTACGCTCAGGCCTCCGCTCAGGGCTTGATGGACATCGGCAAAACTCTTCGGCACAGAGCGACCGACTTCGGGCAGGCTCGCGGCGACCTGGGCAATAGCGCGTTTGAGTTCATCAATGCCTTTGCGATTGCCCTGCTCGTCGGGCTTGCTTTCGACAAAGAAAAAGTCCACGACGGTTTCTTTGCCGAACAAGTCCCACAGTTCCTGACGGTCAATATCGGGCTGACGCTGCTGCGGTCCGCCGTGTGTGGCGACGACGAGAATCTTCGCGCTCGGCTCGCGGCGCTTGACGAGTTGAATCCATTCCTTGACCTGTCCTGCCTGCGAACCTTCGCGCGGTTTCCAGACGACGAGATAGACGGCGGGGGCGCTGAAGAATAACTGGTGCGTGGGTCGGTACACCCGCTGTCCGCCAAAGTCCCAGGCGTTGAGGGTGATGGAGGTTTGGGTTTCGGTGGTGACGTTGAAGGATTGAATTTCTATGCCGTGGGTGGAGTCGTGGGGTTGAAAGGGTTTGTCGAGCAAGGAGTCTAGCAAGCAGGTTTTGCCTACTTCACCTTCGCCGATGAGGATGAGTTTGGCTTCATTGAGAGTGATTTGTGATTCGGCTTTTGCGCGCAGATAAGCCATGACAGCAGGCAAACCTTGTTTATAGGCTTCTGCGAGTTCAGGATTGAGGGGGTTATCGTCGAGATAGAGATATTTTAAATGCTCAAGTTGGGCGAGAGAGGGTGGAAGGTCTGAAATAAAATTCCCTTTGAGTATAAGTTCTGTTAACTCGTTAAGTTCTCCGATCCAATTTGGTATAACCACGAGTCCACACTCTGAAGATCTAATACTTGAGAGACTCTTCAACGCACGAATCCAATTTGAAAACTGTGCAAAATTATCAATCCAAAGTGCCTCTAGATTTTTTAATTTATACATAGAGTCAGGAATTTTAGAAAATGTATTTTTACCTAGTCCCAAGACAATAAGATCAGTAAGTTGCCCGAAAGATTCAGGTAGCGATGTCAAACTATTCTCCTGAAGTAGTATTTTCCGCAACTCTTTGAGGTCGCCAATTGAATCTGGTAATACCGTCAATTGGTTGCTGGCAATTTCCAGTTCTTGTAGTTTACTAAGTCGCCCTAACGCACTTGGAAGTATTATCAATTGATTGGAGGATATATCCAAATTCTTCAACTGCGAAAGCCGTCCCAGCGACTCTGATAACGAGATAAGTTTATTGTTGGAGAGACTCAGAAACTGCAATTGTGTGAGTTCTCCCAGAGATTCTGGCAGCGTCTTTAGTTTATTGCTGGAAAGATTCAACGACTGCAACAGTGTGAGTTGTCCCACCCAATCTGGCAAAGCAATCAGTTGATTATTGCGAAGATTTAGCGATTGCAACTGTGTGAGTTGTCCGAGCCAATCTGGCAATATCTCCAGATTATTATCTGAAAGATATAGTGCATGCAACTGTGTGAGTTGCTCAAACCAATCTGGTAATGTCTCCAGATTATTATCTGAGAGATTCAGAGATTGCAATTGTGTGAGTTGTAGTAACGCTCTGGGTAGTGATGTCAATTGATTACTAGAGAGGTCTAATTTCTGTAATTGAGTGAGTTCTCCTAAAGAATCTAGAATTCTAGTAAATCCGATATGTTTGAGAACGAGTTCTGTTGCGCCCGATTGCAGGGCTTCTTCGATTTTCTTTTCTGCTTGGTAATAGGCTTCATCATGAGCCATGGGAACCCCCTTCTAACTTACCGCTCGCTTCGCTCGGGTACGATGTCCCCCAAATGGGGGAAGGACTGTTACTTTTTTGACAAGAGTTTGGATGAATCATTTTTGGTTTCCCTTTGAGGTCTTAACCATGATTTTCTTGATTGAAGGATTACCGTGATTATTTCGTTGGGAAAATGTTGGGGTTATCGCTGGGGATGAGGATTTTGTTATTGTGGACGCGCTTGAATTGCAGGCTCTTCGCGCCGAAGTTGATCAGCAGGCCGATTTCCATATTATACGCTTCGAGGTAATTTATAGCTTGGGCGAGATGGACATCCTCCAATTGGATGACGGCTTTGAGTTCGACCATGATCAGTTTTTCTACGAAGAAGTCCACGCGGCGGGTGCCAATTTCAACCCCGCGATAGTAGATGGACATTTCCTTTTCGCGCTCGAAGGCAAGGCTCTGATAGGGCATTTCGATTACCATCGCGCGCTGGTAGATCACTTCCTGAAAGCCATTACCCAGCGTGGAGTGGACTTTCATGGCGGCGGCAATAATGCGGCGGGTGATGTCTTCGTATTGCATGTCAACTCCTTACCTTGATTTACTTGATTATCCTGATTGCCATGATTGATTACCGTGATTGACCTGATTTACCTGATTGACTTGATTTGCAAGACTCCCAATCATGGTAATCCTCCAATCCTTCTAATCATGGTTAAGACGTTCAGCGAAGTGTTCCATCAATAGGCGGTGGACGATGATATCCGCCACCGACGCGGCGCAGGAAGATCAGGTCAACGCAGTGGTTGAGGAAGGGGAGCGCGCAGAAAGCGCTCGTGGAGGTTATCTCTCTTCTCTTTATTCATGGCCGATGATTTTGGCGATTTCATCAAGAATTGCAAAGATGTTGGTCGGCGCGCCGGGAATCACAGATTCCTCCACTTCGCCAGTGGGGGCGTGGATGTGGTGCGGGAAGTTTTTGAGATTGGGGAAGTGCTTGGTATTATCCCAGCGGCGAATGGCAGTATCGTTTTCGTCTGACCAGTGATAACTGTAAGTGACCAATTGGATTTCATCGTCCGCGTTTTGCTCGACAAACTCCGAGAATTCCAGCTGGCTGTTATCGGTAAAAGTCACGCGGGCGCGAATATGTCCGTTCTTGGACCTGTCCACCTGTTTGATTATTTTGAAATCGGCAACAAAAGAGACAACAAAGAGATGATCCTTTATTGTCTCAAAATACTCGGCGATTTTCATTTTTGGCTCTCACCCTTTAGAAATTTCAGCCTGTTTCGTAAATTCTCAGCCATTTGCGCCAGCGACGCCCATTCCACATAGTCCATGCGGTCATCGGTTCCTCCCGCCTGCCATTGGCGGAAAAATTCCGCCGAGGATAAGTTGTATTGCCGTTCAAACTCGCTTAAATCTTTTTCCGTCGCGGCCAGGTCTATTTCCAGTTGATTGATTTCAATGCCAAGAAGTTTGTGGATATTTCGGGCAAAGGAATCGCTAATTTGCCCGCTTTTTGCCAGCCTGGTCAGTTTGTTTAGCGCTTGTTCGGTTTGGTTTTGCAGGTAAATGGTCATAAAACACCTCGATTTTGATTATACAGCCTATTTACCCAACGCGGCTCCCTGGGCGTAATCGCTCGATCCTTGCGGACTTCTCTCTTCCCGCCTTCCGTGGACTGCCAATCGGGGAAGCGGATTTGGCGGACGATATCGCAGGTAAAATTACTCGCCGATGATTTTGGCGATTTCATCGAGAATCGCGAAGATGTTGATCGGCGCGCTGGGCGCGACTTCATTCTCCCCAGTGTGAATATGATGCGGAAAGTTTTTAAGTTTTGGATAATGCAGGGCATTGTCCCACCTGCGGATTGGTTTCTTGTTTTTATCGAGCCATTGGTAACGATAGCTTGTGAGTTCCAGCCCTGTAGCCTGTTTGACAAATTCCGATAAATCAAGGATATCGCCATTGGTCAGGTTTGCCCGAGCGCGAATAAAGCCTTCGTTGAGGTTGGCAAATTCCCTGATGATATCAAAACTGATAACGATAGAGTCGGTCGAAAGGCGTTCTTTGACCGACTCTACATAATCAATCGGATTCATTCGGATATCTCGCTGAACAGGGCAAGTCGTTTGCGAATGCCTTCCGCCATTTGCGCCAGCGACGCCCATTCCATTGATTCCGCGCTGTCATCCGTCTGTCCCGCCTGATAGCGCTTGAAAAACTCAATGGTTGACATGTTGAATTGCTTCTCGTAGTCAGTCAGTACTTTTTCTATTTCCGTTAGCTGTGCCTGCGATTGACTGACTTCATATTCAACTGCCTTATTCAGGGTTTGGGCAGTCAAACTGCTGACTTGCTTTTTTTCATAGAGTTCCGCAAGCCAGCGGACGCCTTTGGCGTATTTTGTATTTGGTAAAGTTTGAATAGTCATAAGACACCTCTGTCTTTCGTCACAGGCCGCAGTTTTGAGCGAAATCCTCGGGCGCGTTAATTTTGATGGACTTCAAACTTGCCATCAAACTTTTCTTTTTTGTCCTGGCTTTGGATTGAACCATCTTTTGTTTGATGAACTCGTATACTTCCGAAAGTTCTTCCCGGTTCAATCGTTCGATTTCCTCTTTTACCAATTCGCGGGTAACCATAAGGCGCTCCTTTCTTTCTGGCTCAATTATACAACCTTACTGTTTCATCAACTTCCCAATCTCCAATTCTCGTAATCCTTTCGCGCCGCACGCAAACATCGTGACTTCAATCTGCCGCTTCGTCAACTTCATCATCTCAACGGCTTGCTCTGTTGAAACCGCCGCGGCTTTGAGGAATTGTCCCGCCATGCCTCCCAGTCGCTTTTGCCTTTATCCATCGGATTCAAATTGATCGAGAAATTCGCGCGCAGTGATGATTGGGAAGGATCGGAATTTCTTTAGATCGAGTAAGTGTTTGTCGCCGCTCACGATGAAATCCACCTTTCCTGAAATGGCCGCTTCGAGGAACTTGTCGTCTTTGGGATCGGGTTGTACGCCAGTCACCCGCTCCCGTGGCTTTGTAAATTTTGCTTTGCGATAAATCCGTTTCGTGATTACGGCAACGGTTCGGGGTTTTAGGTGGAGGTTTGGCCTTCGCAAAACATCCACATATTCTGACATGATTTCTTCGCTCATTACGAGTAGAAATTCTCCCGCCATCCA
>Ga0210054_1002097_pt1 | contig 15908 bp, 21 predicted proteins | sample CryGeymeta201516_FD_185470 | JGI IMG/M metagenome (GOLD analysis project Ga0210054, IMG submission 185470) | Groundwater microbial communities from Crystal Geyser aquifers in Utah, USA - Crystal Geyser metaG 2015-16 (SPAdes) (version 2) | ecosystem: Environmental > Aquatic > Deep subsurface >... | reverse complement strand
TAATAGTTATTGTGCACCCTTGTTTCTTTGTGTCTCTGTGGCAAATTACTTTATCTGAGTAGTTACTAAATATTACCATATAAATCTTCTCTTGTCAAGAAAAACGGGCGCTGTCCCCGGTTTTCCAATAACAGAGATACCACCAAGAATAATTGGGAGAAGAACGGCTGAACCAGTTCCACAGGTTAGCTTGCCAACAATCATAGCACCAATGAGACTGACCACATAGGTTTCAAACACATCAGCCGCCATGCCTGCACAGTCACCGACATTATCTCCAACATTATCTGCTATTACGGCTGGGTTTCTTGGATCATCCTCAGCCATACTACTCTCTATTTTTCCCACCAGATCAGCCCCAACATCGGCTGCCTTGGTATAAATGCCACCACCAAGTCTGGCAAAAACACTGATCAAACTACTTCCAAGTGCAAGCCCAATAAGGCATTGCATGTTCCCGCCAGTAAACTTATAGAATGCCCCAACGCTAAGCAGGGCAAGCCCGATAACCAGAAGCCCGGTTACTGCCCCACCATTAAAGGCAACCTTCATAGCAACCAACTGGCTTGAAGAGGCAGCATGGGTTGTTCTCACATTTGCCATCACAGCCACACGCATCCCGATGTATCCTGCCATTAGAGAGCATACCGCACCAATCAAAAACCCAATACTTGTATTAAGATTATACAACAGGCTTAAAGCCACAAAAATAACCGCAGTAATAATGCTGATGGTTATTATCTGCCTTTTGAGGTATGCCTTTGCCCCTATTTCAATCATTTGGGCAATCTCTTTCATCCTTTCGTTTCCACTTGATTTCCCCTTGATCCATAGCATGAGCAAACCCGCTGCCACAAGCCCTAAAATCGCCAGAGCCATTGAAATTATCAGCAAATTATTAACAATTAAATCTTCCACGCACTTCCTCCCTTAAATATTTAAGCAACCGTTCATTTTTGAACCCTGCTCATTTTTGTGATGAATCGCAGCGAATCACATTCCTCACCCGTCACCGCTACACAAATCAACACTCGTTGCTTTTTCTTAATCTTTGGTAACTATTTATCCAAATGTTTTGTTGCTATAATATCACCTTCTTTTCTTATCGTTATGTGACTACTCCTCGCAGAGTACGCTGAGAACACAAAGGCACCTATTCATTCCCGAAATAACAGAACTAAACTTCTCATGAATATCAATAAAAAGCAGACAAGCATTTTCAGGCAATATTTTCATTGTTAACTCCTACCTATCAAAAGATATTATATGCTTATAAAAATAGATTATACCTTTAAGAAACCACTTTGTCAAGTAAAAATTTCATTGAGTTGAAAAAAAACCGATTAAACTGTTACCACTAAAAAGTGCAACATTTTTTGAAAATATATCTTGACAAAATTACTGTTGTAAAGTATAATAATCACAACTTAGGAGTCAAGAAAAAATAAGTTGTACACCAAGAGTCACTGAGTTGCTTGGCTGGCAAGGCGTGAGAAGCGAGCATACTACTGTTCGTAAGCGACGAACAACGAAGCCAGCCAAGATGAATCAGTGGCACGACTCCTGCAAGTTATTTTTTCTTGACAACTTACACAATGGAGAAGATTATGAAGCTTTTGGCTGATTATGGATGGGTTATTTTGTTTATGGGGCTGGGGATGTTGTTTGTGTTTGGTGGTTATGTGACCAGTTGGTTTATTCGGCCAAGCAACCCATCACCCAAAAAGCTATTTACCTATGAATGTGGAGAGGTACCAGTTGGTTCCTCATGGGTACAGTTTAACATGCGGTACTATCTCTTTGCCTTGATATTTGTTATCTTTGATGTTGAGGTAGCCTTTTTGTTTCCATGGGCAGTAGTATTTAAGGAATTAGGGTTGGTTGCTTTTGTGGAAATGGCTATTTTTATTGTTATCTTGCTTATTGGTTTGCTTTATGCGTGGCGTAAGGGTGTGTTGAAATGGAATTAAAAACATTAACAGGATGTGGTTGTTATGAGTATTCTTGAACAAGTAGGGGTAAGGATTGAAAAGATGCCCGGTGGGCAAATAGTTCTGGCACCAATGGATTTTATGATTAATTGGGCAAGGCGTTCATCCTTATGGCCCATGACCTTTGGTCTGGCATGTTGTGCTATTGAGATGATGGCTACTGGTGCGTCTCGGTATGATTTTGATAGATTTGGGGCAGGGGTATTCAGGCCATCACCAAGACAGTCTGATTTGATGATTATTGCTGGTACGGTTACTTATAAGATGGCACCGCGAATAGAATTATTATATAGTCAGATGCCTGACCCTAAATGGGTTATATCCATGGGTAGTTGTGCTAATTCTGGCGGGATATTTAATACCTACAATGTAGTACAAGGCGTGGATAAGATTATACCCGTTGATGTTTTTGTTCCTGGTTGTCCACCAAGACCAGAGGGGCTTTTGTATGGATTGATGAAGTTGCAGGATAAGATTAAGGGAATGAGTATTGTAGGATAGGGGCAAATATGAGTAAACAAGAAATAATTGAGACAATAAAGGCAAAATTTGCAGGAGTAATTGAAGAGGTGGATGATACTCTTGATTTGACGGTTCGGATAAAGAAGGATGGAATTTTGGATGTCTGCCGATTTATTCATGATGCTGAGGGATTGGACTTTGATTATCTAACAGATATTTGTGGTGTGGATTATCCAGAAAGACAACCCCGCTTTGATGTGGTGTATCATCTTTATTCAATAGATAAAAAGCATCGTATCAGGATAAAGGCTGCTATTGGAGAAAATGAAAGCATCTCTTCAGTGGAGAGTGTTTGGAAGGCAGCTAACTGGTTTGAACGCGAGGCTTATGATATGCTTGGCATTATGTTTGATAATCATTCGGATCTTCGGCGAATTTTATTGCCTGAGGATTGGAAGGGTCATCCATTACGCAAGGATTATCCATTAGTGACAAATGTGGGTGAGAAATGGCTTGAGGAAAAATTGAGGACGCATGTTCCGGTGTAACAGTAGACGAGCCGTCCTGACTCGTTAGAGAATACGAAGTAAGACACTTCGTTTACTATGATAAAGAGGACAAGAAAATGTCAGAAGTACAAGAATTAATCGTTAATATGGGACCTCAGCACCCAAGTACGCATGGGGTATTGAGGCTGATTGTGCATCTTGATGGTGAGGTGGTAACTAAAGTTGTCCCTGATCTGGGTTATTTGCATCGCGGGCTGGAGAAACTGGCAGAGAATAAAACCTATGCCCAGTTTTTGCCGGTGACAGATAGGCTGGATTATCTTGCTGCGATTTCCAATAATCTTGCTTATTGCCTTGCTGTGGAAAAATTATTGGGGTTAAATGTGCCAAAGCGGGCAAGTTATATTCGGGTAGTTTTGGCTGAACTGACAAGGATCGTCAGTCATCTTGTCTGGCTGGCAACCCATGCTCTTGATTTGGGGGCATTTACACCATTTTTGTATTGCTTCAGGGAAAGGGAATTATTGCTGGACATCTTCGAGTCGTATTGTGGCTCAAGGCTTACTACCACTGCTTTCCGTATTGGTGGCGTGCCAAAGGATATTGATAATAATATCAGACAGAAAATAGAGGAGTTTATTAATATATTTCCTTCAAAGTTGAATGAGTATGAGTCATTATTGACAAATAATAAGATATGGCTTGAACGGACTATGAATGTGGGGGTTATTTCTGCTGCTGACGCTATAAATTATAGCCTGAGTGGTCCCTGCCTTCGTGGCTCAGGTGTTGAGTGGGATATTCGAAGGACAGAACCATATTGTGTTTATAATGAACTTGACTTTTCTATCCCAACCGGCAGGGGGATAGGAGATACATATGACCGATATCTGGTACGATTAGAAGAGATGAAACAAAGCAATGGTATAGTTAAGCAGGCTCTTGAGAAGATGCCTGAGGGCAAGCTCATGGCAGACGATCCGAGGGTCGTGCCTCCGACAAAGGATAAGGTGAATACGACGATAGAATCCCTTATTCATCACTTTCATATCATGTCTGAGGGATTTAATCCACCAATAGGCGAAGTATATCAATCTATTGAGGCCCCCAAAGGTGAGCTTGGTTTTTATATCATTAGTGATGGCTCTCCCAAACCATATCGCATGAAGATTCGTACACCATCCTTTGCCAACCTTCAGGTAATTGGGAAGATGTGTGAGAATAATACAATGGTGGCTGATGTGGTGGCAATTGTTGGGACATTGGATATTGTGCTGGGGGAGATTGATAGATAATGAAATATTATCATAGACGAATAGAGATAGGTAAAATGTTTGTAGATGTGGTCAAATATATGGTAACTATAATTATCATTGGTGGGATATTTACTGATAGTATAACATCACAAATGGCATTTTGGGGAATATTTGCATCCATGATATTTCTTGTTAGCAGCCTTTTTACCATTCCCTTAAATAAGGAGGTATAAGATGGATCCTTTTTATATTGCATTAATAGGAATAGGTATAATGGCAACGATATTTTTTATTATTGCCAGAGTAGAAGATTGTAAAATAGGAAAAACACATAAATGTAATTGACAAGCAGGGGTGTATTAAAATGGGCGAGGTAAGAGCAAGGCTATATCTTGAGAATTGTGGGGATAGACATTTATTCAAAAAAGGATATATAACTGAGTCAGAGATTCGGGGAGAAGAGACAGATGCCTTAGTAGATACTGGTGCAGTAATGTTGATGCTGCCGCAAGATTTAGTAGAGGTGCTTGGGCTTGAAAGCATACGAAAGGCTGTGGTAACTTATGCTGATGAGAGGAAAGAGGAAAGGGAGATAGCTGGTCCAGTAACAGTTCGTATCGGAAATAGGCAGATGAATACAGATTGTATTATTGGACCGCCAAATTCAGAGCCGTTAGTGGGACAAATTATTCTGGAAGGGATGGACTTGATTGTAGATTGTAGTGAGCAAGCTCTGAAAGTAAGACCAGAGTCACCGTATTTGCCTTTGTTGAAGATGAAATGATGGTGAGGGTAGGAAATTATGGTAGGATGTAATTGTAAACAAAATGAAACACTTATGGCTTTGAAGAATACAGTGGATGATAAAAATTTGGGTTCAAGGATTCAATTGAATCCTGAACCACTAATTTCGGTCGCCCCCCATGCGGAGGCGTGGATTGAAACAAAGGAAGCCATAGAAATATTTTCGCCCGAGCAGTTGGCACAGATAGATACTATTGTGGCTAAGTATGATGCAAAGCCAAATTATCTTATCCCCATCCTGAAGGAAACACAGGAGACATTCGGGTATCTGCCAGCACAGTTGCAACGGCATATTGCTGTGGGGATTAATGTGCCGCCAGCTCATATCTTTGGGGTAGTTACATTCTATGCCTTTTTTACTACCGTGCCAAAGGGCAAGTATCTGATTAAGGTCTGTACTGGAACGGCATGTTATGTTAAGGGTGCACAGGAGATTATTGTTAAGCTTGAGTCTGAATTAGGGATTCAGGTTGGAGAAACCACAGAGGATAAAAAGTTTACCCTTGAGGCTGTGAGATGCATTGGGGCTTGTGGGCTTGCCCCGGCTGTATTGATTGGCAAAGATACCCATGGCATGGTAACGCCTGGGAAGATTATAGATATATTAAGGAGGTATAGTTGAGATGGGTTGTTGTAAGACAGAGGTAAAGAAAGAGAAAAAGTGTTGTTATATGGAAAGGGTGTGTGATGAGAGTTGTGCTGCTTACATGTCAAATGCAGGAGAACATATGCCAAAGATATTGGAAGCAACAGGGTTAGGTGAATTGTCATGTTTTCGGTTGGTGGCAGAGGTAGCTAAGGGATTGTCGTCTGTGGGGCAGGGATATGATGATGATGACGATTATGATGATGAAGATGATGATGAGGAAGACTGGGATGAAGATGATGAGGATGAGGATGATAAAAAGAAGTAGTTGGCTGTATATATACTTTAGGGAAGTGGTTGCTAATCACAAGCCACTTCCCTTTAATTACATTTATAATTATGGATAGTGTAAAATGAGGCTAAGAGAGATAATAGAGACTTTAGATGCAGAGGCAATAGTTGTCTCTGATTTAGAGCTTGAGGTAAAAATGTGCTGTGGTGCTGACAGGCTTAAGTCATATTGACAGGAAGCCTATGGGTGATATGATGGCAACCATGAGTATTCTGGTGGTAGGTAATCCTGAGGTAGATTTTCTGTATGAGCATAGAAAGGGTGATTTATTGTATCAGTTGGATACGGTTATAATAAAAGCTGAATTGGGAGATGTGCCGATAAATGCACCAGAGGCAATAAGATTTATCCATGAGCATTTGAGGGGTGATTTTTAATATGGCTAAGTTAACTATTGATGATTTAATAAAGATTAAGGAGCAATATAAGAGAACAAGTACCCTGCGAGAGGGTGGCTGGCGGGCGAAATTTATTATTCATATGGGAACCTGTGGCATTGCCTCCGGTGCAAGAAGGGTGATGTCTGCCTTGATGGATGAGATTGCCAGCCAGAATATTACCGATGTCCTTGTGACTACCTCTGGTTGTGCTGGATTATGCAGCCATGAGCCCATGGTTACTGTAGAATTGGTTGGCCAATCACCAGTAAAATATATCCATTTAAGTGCTGAAAAAATAAAGAGGATACTTACTGAACATGTCCAAAATGGCAAGATAGTTCAAGAATATGCCCTGGGAATAGGGTGCGAAACTACTTATTAGCTTTGGAATAGTTTGTCGGAGGGTTTGATGATGGCAGCATATCGTTGCAATATATTAATTTGTGCTGGCACAGGTTGTGTCGCTTGTGGTGCACCAAAGATAAAAGTGGCATTAGAAGATGAATTACGGAAAAAGGATCTCCAAAACGAAATTCAGATAACCTTAACTGGTTGTAATGGGTTTTGTGCTAAGGGTCCATTGTTTGTAGTTTATCCAGAGGGTATATTTTATCATTCCCTTAAGCCAGAGGATATACCATTATTAGTAGAAGAACATTTCTTAAAGGGACGGCCAGTAAAAGACTTAATGTATACTCCGCCAGCAGAAAAAGAGACTGTTCCATTGATAAATGATATTCCGTTCTTCAAACATCAAGTATTGCGTGTCCTGCGGAATCGTGGCTTGATTGATGCAGAAAAGATTGATGAATATATTGCCCGTGATGGGTATCAGGCATTGGCTAAGGCATTGAGTGGTATGAGCCCGGAAGAGGTAATAGAACAGGTTAATATCTCTGGATTGCGAGGCCGTGGTGGTGGTGGATTCCCAACTGGTAAGAAGTGGGAAGAGTGCCGACGGTATAAAATTTTTCCAAAATATACGGTTTGTAATGGTGATGAGGGTGATCCAGGGGCATTTATGGATAGATCAGTCTTAGAGGCTGACCCCCATGCAGTGCTTGAGGGCATGGCTATCTCAGCCTATGCCATTGGTGGGATAGAAAAGGGGTATATCTATGTGCGGGCAGAGTATCCTCTGGCTATTTATCGATTAAATATAGCTATTGATCAGGCAAGGGAATATGGATTGCTTGGCAAGAATATCTTTGGTACTGATTTTAATTTTGATATTGAGATATACCCAGGGGCTGGTGCATTTGTTTGTGGTGAGTCAAGTGCCTTGATGTATTCTATTGAGGGTAAACGGGGTATGCCCAGGATTAAACCACCCCGCTCTTCTGAATCAGGGCTTTGGGGACAGCCAACCAACCTGAATAATGTAGAAACCTTTGCCAATGTGCCGCAGATAATTCTTAATGGCGGGGCATGGTTTGCATCTATTGGCACTGAGGGGAGCAAAGGCACAAAGGTTTTTGCCTTAACTGGTGCGGTAAATAATGTTGGATTGGTAGAGGTGCCTATGGGGACATCCTTAAGGGCATTGGTATTTGATATTGGCGGGGGTATTTCAGATAAACGAAAATTTAAGGCAGCACAGCTTGGTGGACCATCCGGTGGGTGCATACCAGAGAGCCTGCTTGATATAACCATAGATTTTGATTCTCTCACTGAGGCCGGGGCAATGATGGGCTCTGGCGGTGTGGTAATTATGCATGATGCCACCTGTATGGTGGATACTGCCAGATTCTTTACAGATTTTTCTGTGGATGAATCTTGTGGTAAATGTGTGCCGTGTCGGATAGGTTTAAGGGTTATGCTCAATAAGCTCGAAGATATTGTTTCTGGCAGGGGACAGGAGGGGGATGTTGAATTTTTAGAAGAACTTGGCAAGCATATAAAAAATACATCACACTGCGGACTTGGTCAAACTGCGGCTAATCCTGTCCTGTCAACCATTCGTTATTTCAGGGATGAGTATGATGCTCATATCAAGGAAAAACGATGTCCGTCCAGGGTTTGTATTGATTTGATAAAATTTGAGGTAAATGAGGAAAAATGCAAGATGTGCGGGCTGTGCTTAAAGGCATGTCCATCAGGTGCGGTTGTCTGGGAAAAGAAACAAAAGGCTATGATAGATAAGGAGAAATGCACAAGGTGCAGGTCTTGTGTAACGGTTTGTAAGTTTGATGCCATTGATTAGGAAGAAATAGAACGCTGACGACGCAGATGGTTATGATGAATGCAGATAAAAAAGGTGGAAGACTTTTGGGAGTAAATGAAGATGAGAATATTACACATTATAACCGTAGTATTTATATTTTTATTGATGAGTTCTTTTGTGGCTCAAGCACAAAATACCCAAAGAGATGATGAGATTATTGAACGACTGATACGGCTTGAGATGCAAATGGCAGCAATGAATGAAAAATTTGAGATACAAATGACAGCAATGAATGGAAGAATAGATGATTTAAGAAGTTTGGTATATGTCGTCCTTGGCGGAATTATGACATTAATATGTGGGCTGTTGGCTATGATGGGATATGTAATGTGGGATAGACGCACAGTTATTACACCGGTTGTAAAAAAGACAAAGGAATTAGAGCAAGGATTTGAGGATGAAAAGGTTGTCTTATGGAAGGTATTAAAGGGATACGCACGGGTTGAACCACGCTTTGCAGAGGTGTTAAAAACCGCAGGTATGCTGTAGGTAAAATTAATCACACAGAGACACAAAGAACACGGAGAAATAAAAAAACTTTGTGTGCTTTGTGGCTTTGTGTGAGAAAATAAAAAAAGAATTCTAATGCGAGAAATATGAAAGACTTAATTGATAATGAGGAAGAAATGGTTACACTAACAATTGATAAAAAACAAATAACAGTCAAAAAGGGAACAATGATCCTTGAGGCAGCAGAAAAGGCTGGTATGAAAATACCTGCCCTTTGTGCAGACAAACGGCTGATTGGGTTTGGTGCCTGCCGCATGTGTGTGGTTCAGCTCAAGGGTAAAAAGGCATTGATTCCAGCCTGCTTCAATCCGGTCAGAGAGGGTATGGATGTAATAACCAATAGTCCGGAAATAATTGAGGCAAGACGGGCACAACTTCAACTTATTCTGGCAGAACATCCCCTTGATTGTCCGGTGTGTGATAAGGCAGGGGAGTGCCAGTTGCAGGATTTGGTATATGAATATGGGGTGGTTGATAATCCATATCGTATGAAGAGGGTGCAAAAGGCAGTGGAGAGACTCTCCCCATTTATTGAAAGGGATATGAATCGCTGTGTTCTTTGTGGTAAGTGTGTCCGAATCTGTAATGAGGTGCAGGGTGTAGGAGAAATTAGCTTTCTCAATCGAGGAATTAAGTCATATATTGGTACGGATTTTGATAGACCCATGAATTGTGAGTTTTGTGGACAGTGTATCTCTGTGTGTCCGGTTGGGGCATTGAACTCAAAGCCGTTCAAATATAAAGCACGCGTATGGGATCTTGAGAATAAGACAACAATCTGTCCCTATTGCTCAAATGGGTGTTCACTTGTGCTCGGAATTAAAGATAATAAGATACAGCGGATTACAGGTGATTATGATATTGGAATAAATGAGGGTAATCTTTGCTCTAAGGGCAGGTTTGGATATGAGTTTGTCACTAACCCAAAGAGGTTAAAAAAACCGTTAGTAAAAAGAAACGGCCTATTTGAAGAGGTTGGCTGGGATGAGGCTCTGGGGCTTGTGGTGTCACGGTTTAATGAAATAAAGGCTGCATCCGGAGCAGATTCTATTTGTGGGCTTGGCTCTGCAAGATTGACCAATGAGGAACTGTATCTCTTTCAGAAATTGATTCGGCAAGGGATAGGAACGAATAATATTGACCATGGCGGCAGGTATCAGGGATTGTTGGGTTTAAGGGAAAGCCTCGGTGAGGCTTGCTCAACCAATTCCCTGCATGAGATTAGAAGGGCAAATGCTATTTTATTATTGCGGGCTGATCTTAATGAGACACATCCAAATGTCAGGATAGAGGTAAATCTTGCTGTTAATCGAAACAGGGCAAAACTGATTGTAGTAGATAATAAACGAATACTACTTAGCCGTCAGGCACAAGCGAACCTCATAATTAAGCCCGGAACAGAGGTTGCCTTAATTAATGGAATTATAAATCAGATAATCATGCTTGAACTGGCTGATACAACCTTTGTCAATGAAAAAACCGAGGGACTTGCTGAATTAAAAACATCGATAGAAAAATATACCCCTGAATATGTAGAAAAGGTATGCGGGATTAAACCTCTTGACCTTGAATCAGTCGCGAAGGCTTATGCTGAGGTAGAAAATGCTTGTATTATTGTGGCTACCGGTATGGGGTTGGTTGGAAATGACCATGATATTGCCTGTGCAGCAAGCAATCTGGCACTGCTCACCGGAAATATTGGAAAGGACTCGTGTGGGGTGTATATCCTGCCGGAAAAGAATAACTCACAGGGGGCACTTGATATGGGGATAGTACCTGGATTTTTGCCAGGGTATGTGCCTGTGGATAAGCCCGGAAAAGGTGTTATGAACATGCTTGAGCCTGACAAATTAAAGGCAATGTATATCGTGGGTGAAAATCCACTATTAACCTATTCCCTGACTAATGTGAGAAAATCTCTATATGCCATGGAATTTCTTGTTGTTCAGGATATGTTTATGACCCCTACGGCTGAGATGGCTGATGTGGTTTTGCCAGCCTGTAGCTTTGTGGAAAAGGATGGGACATATACAAATCTGGAGCGAAGAATCCAGAGGTTGAAAAAGATATTGCCCTGCGTGGGCGAGAGCAGGTCTGATATTGAGATATTTATAGATTTATGCAAACGGCTTGGTTGTGAAATGACAGAAGATGTGCAGCAGGAGATAAAGGCAAGTATCCATCCCCACTTTTCGTTTGAGGATTGGAAGGGTAAATTCATCCCGGTTGAATGTGTGGGGATAATGTCTGCTGATGATGGGTTGTTATTAGTCTCTGCACCATCTCATTTGTATTCTGGCTCATTTGGTGCATGGAGTCCAACCTTGCTTGAGATAGGTGAGGCTTGCTGCGAGATAAGCATTGGTGAGGCTTCTCGGCTGGGGATAAAGGATGGGGACAGGGTTATGGTTTCATCTAAGAATGCACGAATTGAGCTAAAGGCAAGGGTAAGCCCTGATGTGCCTGATGGGGTTGGGGTTGTTCATTTGTATCCAACGATGAATATAATGTGTTTGTTTGGGAAAGAGATGCTGCCGATTAATGGAAATGTGGAGTTATTATCATGAAACAGTATGCACCAAAAATAGGTTTATTTACAATTATCATAGAGTTGATTCATGGTTTATTAGTAACCTTTAAGCATCTTTTTACGCCATCAGTGACCATTCAGTATCCAACCCAAAGAAGACCTGTAGCAGAAGGATTTCGTGGGTTACAGAGATTAAATGTGGATGAGAATGGACAATTATTGTGCGTTGGCTGTGGGTTATGTGCCAGATATTGCCCGGCTGAGGCCATCAAGATTACAACCATAGTTATGGATGAGCCGAATGCACAGGGGTGTGATAAAAAGGTTGAAAGCTATATTATTGATATATCAAGGTGTATATTTTGTGGGTTATGCGTAGAGGCATGTCCAAAGGATGCTATCCGTATGACTGATTGCTATGAAATGGCTTGTTATAATCGGGACAAGATGATATATGATATTGAAGGGTTGACAAAGGAGCCAGGGGTTACGAGGTATAAATAAAAAACTAACTACTCAGCGAGGAGAATTTACCACAGAGACACGGAGACACGAAGAAGAAATACTGAGTAAAGTGGCATGGTCTAAAGCAAGATAACAAATTAGACAAACGAGTAGATGGTTTTGTATTTTCCTAATTCCCCCTTATCAAAGGAGAGAGGGATGTTCTTCTCTGTGCCTCCGTGTCTCCGTGGTGAGTAGTTACCACCAAAACATTAAATACGCAAAATCCCACTATTTCTTTTTGGTGAAATTTGGTGCTTTGGTGTTTTAGTGGCATATATTTACCTTCCTGTTGAGTAATTCCCTCATTATCAACGAGGGTAAATATATTAATGTTTGGTAACTACTCACCACAAAGGCACGAAAACACAAAAAGTTGATAAGTTGAATAGTTGATGGGTTGATAAGTGGATGAATTGATAGGAAATGTTTATGAATTATGGATCTGTGTTCCTTTAACCTATAAACTCATCAACCTATCAACCTATCAACTTATGTGTTCTCCGTGGTGAATTACTTTACCTGAGTAGTTACAATGTTTGTTTGATTTTTTCTTCTCTTGTAAGGTTTATAGCTTGCGATTTGTGATTTGTGATTTTTTGTAATAATGTGGGGTGGAATATTTTCTTGCACTATCTAATTTTTCATCACCATTTGTGTCTTGTGAGTTTATAGGTATTTTGTTGATATTCTCCACATAGCCCCCTTATTCATAAATGATGATACTAATATAATAATAGTTTAATAATAACATAATAAATGAATTATGTCAAGGAATTTTTTTTCAATGCCACAGGACGAGGAATTTGATAAATTCCCAACCAAAAAAGGATTGACTAAGAGGCAAAAATGTGGTATGATGTTAGTAGATACAAATGAAATATGAGGAGGTAAAACGAAAAATGAATATGGTGGAAAATATAAAAAGGTTGTTCAGGAGCTTATACTCCCTGAACTGGGGATAATCAAAGCAGAAAAACAGGAAATCAAGACCATGCTTCAATTTATTATAAATCAACGAGTTAATGATACAAATATCCAACTTGTTGACCAAAGTAGACGGATAGATGAATTAAGGAAAGAGTTAAAGGAAGAAATAGCTGATTTAAGGATAGAGTTGAAGAAAGAAATATCTGATTTAAGGATAGAGTTGAAAAAAGAAATATCTGAGGTAAAAAGAGAGTTAAAGGAAGAAATATTTAAGAATACTATTCGGATGGATCGACTGTATGAGGTAATTGTTCGGCGGGATGAACACGAGATGTTAGTGATGAGGGTTGCAAAGAACGAACAGAAGGTAACAGAGATGGATATGGAATTTCATAAAATAGCGGCGTGATAAGGGAAAATAGGGACAGACACTATTTATTTACTCTTTCTGGGTCGTCCTCTGGATTTTGGCATTAGTATTCGTTCTACTAACCCTTCTAATCGCATCACAAAAGATTCATTCCCTGCACTGAATATTCGATATATACAAACCCAGCAATTCTCATTATGGTAAAATGGATAAGGGGGAGATATGGAGATTAATCGGTAGGACAGGCATTCTTGCCTGTCATCTGCACAGGATGTCTCGTCATGGCATTTATTATCTCGTAAAGCGAGTAAACGAGAAAGGTGTAAAAGGCGTAGAAGGAGAGAAGCGTCCTGGTCGTCCTGGCAGTTTGACAGATGAGATTGCAAAGGACTTGAAAGAAAAACTTGTTCAACCACCCATGAACCAGAATTACAGACAGTCTCGCTGGGACGGTCCCTTGGTCAGGAAGTATCTGAAAGAGAAACATAACATTGACATTGGACGCACAACAGCACTTTGAAACCAGAAAAGGGAAAAACAAACATTTCTTATGTCAACTTAATTAATGGTTTGCATATAGAGTATAAAAGAGAGGTGTTTCATGACCAATATAGAAATAGCCATGATGTTGCTTAGAACAGGTGAAATGCTTGAGGTTCTTGGGCAGACATATAATGCCTTTCCCTATTATCGGGCAGCAGAGATGATAGAGGGATTGGAGGAGGATGTAGTTGGTATATATCAAAATGGGAGATTGTATGATCTGCCAGGGGTAAATATGACTCTTGCGAATAAGATTGAAGAGTTGATCCAGACAGGTAAAATAGGTCAACATGACGAATTACTCTCAAGTACACCCAAATGGCTGCTTGATGTCCTGGATATTCCATGTATGGATGCCAAAAAGGTGGCTATTATCTGGCAATCCTTAAATATTGCCAGCATCGAAGACCTTGAATGGGCAGCTAAAAAATATAGGTTACAAAAACTACCAGGGTTTGATGCCAAAGTAGAGATTAACCTTTTACGCGGCATAAACCTTAGTCTAACCTCTAAAGCAGGGGTATTACTTGGTATTGCCATGCCTATGGCTCGCAAGATGGCTTATGGCTTATTAGAAATGCCTGAGGTTGAAAGGGTGGAATGGAGCGGCAGCCTCAGACGCGGCAAGGAGATTGTTGGTAATATAGACCTTCTGGTGGAGACAAATACTCCAACCTTAGCGATAAAGGAATTTTTGAGACAATTCCCGCCATTAAAAATTATCCAGCAGACAAAGAATAAAATTGTTGTCTTGAATAAAGAAGGGATAAAGATTGAGATTAGCATGTTATCTTCTCATGAATTTATTCCACTACTTCATTTTACCACAGGGTCAAAAACCTATATCTCCAACTTAAATAAATATGCCAATAATGAACGAAAACTTGAGATAAAAGAAGATGGATTGTATCGAACGGATACAGATAAAAAGTTTTTTTGTGAGACTGAGGAGGAGATATATGATATTCTTGGTCTTCAATATATTCCTCCGGAGCTAAGAGAAGGGCATGATGAGATTAATACAGCCAGAGAAAATGCTATTCCCAACCTGATTAACATGAATGACTTAAAGGGTGATTTGCATGTTCACTCAAGCTGGAGTGATGGGGCAGCCTCAATTGAAGAAATAGCCCAATGGGCAAAGGGGAAAGGGTATAAATATATAGGTATTTGTGACCATTTTAGAACCCAGTCGTCTAAAAGAAAGGGGATTAGACTTGAGGATGTTCATCATTATATTGAACATATAACACATCTTAATGAAAGAGATTATGACTTTAAGATTTTAGCTGGTCTTGAGGTAGAGATACAAAAAGATGGTGAATTAGGGATAGGCGAAGATATGCTTTCTTTGTTTGATTTTGTGGTCGGAGCAGTTCACTCTGGGTTTGAGGATGGGATTGAGGCTGTTACAAACAGGCTTATCAGGGGGTGTAATCACCCTTTAATAGATATTATTGCTCATCCTACCAACAGAATAATTGGTCGAAGGGATATATTTGTTAATACAGAGAGATTGTTTAAGGCAGCGGCAGAAACACATACTGTCCTTGAGGTAAACTCTTATATTGCAAGGGTTGATCTGCCTGATATATATATTCGGCAGGCAAAGAGTCAGGGAATACGATTTGCAATAAATACAGATGCTCATATCATAAATGAGCTTTTAATGCTTGAATATGGGGTGTCTACTGCAAGAAGGGGCTGGCTTGAGCCAAGGAATGTAATAAATACCATGGAATATGAGGAACTTACACATACATGGAAAAGAAATCGACGAGGGGAGTTGACGCGACAGCAGTTACAATGAACTGTTAGGCTAAAAGAGATTAAACCACGAAGAACACGAAGAACACGAAGTGAAATTTGACGAAATATCCAATAAAGTTAAAGGTATAAAAAAGTTTGTTTTATAAAATCTTCGTGTGTTTCGTGCTCTTCGTGGTAAAAATAAGGG
>Ga0210054_1002081_pt1 | contig 16001 bp, 18 predicted proteins | sample CryGeymeta201516_FD_185470 | JGI IMG/M metagenome (GOLD analysis project Ga0210054, IMG submission 185470) | Groundwater microbial communities from Crystal Geyser aquifers in Utah, USA - Crystal Geyser metaG 2015-16 (SPAdes) (version 2) | ecosystem: Environmental > Aquatic > Deep subsurface >... | reverse complement strand
CCGTTAAATGAACGTTGCCCTCTTTCTCTATTACTATATCCCATAGTAATATTATACCAAATAAAAGCGCTGGTTGGTATTCCTGCGCCATTTTTAGTTTTCAGCCTTTAGTTTTCAGCTTTTTTGCTCATTTATACATACTTTTCACCTGGAACAAGATATACAGCCCGATAAGTCCTCCGATGATTGCGCTGGAAAGATTCCCCTGCAATATGGAAGCAACAAACGTGACGAGCGATGCATAATACATGAGTCTCCATGCATTCATTGATCTTTTGAAAAGCCCCTGGATTGCAAGTGCTTCAAGTACTGCAGAAATGATAAGTCCAACAATGCCGATATAATAGGTAACTCCATACGTTCCTAAATATGACACACCCATAAATGCCGAAAAAGGCCCCATCATGGCACCGATTCCCAATATTGCAAAAATGGCTGGAAGAGAAATAACAATGCCAATAATGGCAAGGTAGGGGGCAAATGAAACGAGGGTTTCCTTGATATTCTCTGGCATCGCAGGTGCTTTTTTGCCGAGATATTCGTCAAGCATCGTTTCTAATTGGTTAAAGGCTGCCTTACTATCTGGCGCTTTTGTGGTACTCATAGGTAAAAACAAGTGAAATTAATAATTCACTATCCTGATAGTACCCCAGGTAATATCTAAATTCAAGTTCAAAATTAAAATTCAATCTAGAATTCCACTAGTCACTATTCACTAACCACTCTCATAAAATGAACATCACATCCCCAAAAGAGTAGAATCTCAACTCATTCTTGATTGCAAATGCATATAAGTCCAAAATGCGCATTTTGGCATTTTTGGAAGCCAAAAATGCATCCACTAGCATCATAAGAGAGGATCCAGGCAGGTGAAAGTTGGTAATAAGGTGGTTTATAACCTTAAATTCAAAAGGGGGAGAGATAAACAGATCGGTCGAACCTGTAAGGCTAATATTTGTACTATCTGTGTCATTCCCGCGTCGTCCAAAGGGCGATCGACCTTTGGTCGAAAGGCGGGAATCCAGTCGATAATCTCCTATTTTAAGCGCAACCGACTCCAGTGTCCGCACAACGGTCGTACCTACAGCTGTAATATCTATTTCTTTTCTTTTCGATGTATCGATACATCGAACAATATCCTCTTGTATTTCGTATGTTTCATGATGAAGCGTTTTTGTGCGCAGATTCTCGCTCGTGAGGGGGGCAAACGTGCCTAGTCCCACATGGAGCGTAATATACTGTTTTTTGATTCCTTTCTTTTCAAGATTTTCAAATACCCGCGGCGTAAAATGGAGTGAGGCTGTGGGAGCCGCGCTTGAGCCTGGCTTTTGAGCAAAAACAGTCTGATATTTTTCCAAGAGTTCATCTCGTGAGAGCGGAGAATGTTTTATATAGGGGGGAATAGGCATCGTCCCATAAGAATCCAATTTATTAAGTAAATCGTTAGGCTCGCCAGCCCACGTTATATAAAACAGCCCCTCTTCCTGCCTTTGGATTGTCACAAAGCTCTTATCCGCAAAATAAAGCCTATCTCCTACTCTTCCCCTACGGTCGAGAAAGCAGGGAATAGGGCCTTGTTTTGTGCTGATCCATTCATTTATCAGGAATAGAACAACTATTTTCCCTCCCGTTTCTTTCGTGAGCGTTATTCTGGCAGGTACCACCTTCGCGTCGTTTAATGTAAGAGCGGTAGAAGGGGGGAGATAGGTGGCTAAATTGAAGAATGAATCAATAATTAATTCATTTTTCTGAGTATCATAAACCAATAATTTGCTCGAATCGCGAGGATTTGCAGGTTCTTGAGCAATCAACCTTTCCGGCAGGTTATACCAATATTTATTATTTATTTCGTTATTTTTCATTTTTTTCCATATATCCACTCTCCCTATGCCTTGCAAACCTCCGAGGTTTGTTGGCAACGAACGTGAAGTTTATCTCTCCAAATCTAAAAATGTATAGGTGAGACCAGTGTCGGTTTTTTTGTCTTCCTTCCCTACTACTTTTTTGAATTCAGAATAATCAGGAAAATATGTATCACCTTCAAATTCCCCATGAACGATTGTCAAATGCAGCTTGTCTGCACGCCCAATTGTCTGTTTAAATAGAGAGGCTCCACCCGAAACAAATATCTCCTCTTCTCCGACTTCCGTAGCCGTGGCAACCTGCGAGGTTGCCAAAATGGCCGCAGTTTCTTTTTCGACCGCTATTTTTAATGCGCTGTCCACCGAATGAGCAATAAAACACCCAGGCAAATCAACTGTATAATCCGTATCCCTACTTACAATCACATGCCTTCTATCGGGCAACGGCCTCCCACTCTTTTTGTAATACTCCATCAAAGAATCGAAAGTTGTTCTTCCCATAATAACGGTGTGGTTGAGGGTAAGGTGTTTAAAATGCAGAAGATCGTCTTTGATATGCCACGGAATCCTATTCTTATTCCCTATTACCCTTTTTTCTGTCAGTGCTGCGATGAGGGAGATAGTCATTTTTTTTGGAAATAACCACCCGAAACTGACAATGGTGCCTTAATCGGAGGATGAAATTGATAATCAGGGAGTGATACATATTCTGTTTTGAACTCATCCACTGTTTTGAATTTTTGACTGAAAGAGATGGTAGGAAATGGGAGGGGTTTTCTCTTTAATTGCTCTTTTACTTGCTCTAAATGGCTTTCGTAGATGTGAACATCCCCAAACGTATGGATAAATTCTCCCGGTTTATATCCTGTTATTTCGGCGAATATCAAAAGCAATAATGCATAGCTTGCTATATTGAACGGCACTCCCAAAAATATGTCGGCACTTCGCTGGTAGAGTTGTAATGAGAGCTTCCCATCAATCACATTGAGCTGATAGGTATTATGGCAAATGGGGAAACGGGAAGCGTCTTTTTTCTGCGCCATCGTATATAAATATTCCGGATTCCATGAATTAACGATAAGATTGTGTGCATTAGGGTCATCCTTAATTTCCTGTATAATCCATGCAACTTGGTCTATGGTTCTGGTGGGTTTACCCACCGTAGCTTTAGCGGAGGTGGGCCACCTTCTCCATAATTCCCCATAAATTTTTGGCAAATTCCCCCACTTCTTTGCAAATCCTGCATTCGTTGCGATTTTTTGAATAAACTCTTCTTTTGATTTTAATTTTAAATTTTGATTTTTTTCCAAGTATATTTTGTACGGGTAATCATCCCAAATATGCACATTATTGTCCACCAAATATTTGATATTGGACTGTCCAGAAAGAAACCAATATAGTTCATGCAGTACTCCTTTCCAATATACTTTTTTTGTCGTAAGAAGAGGGAACCCTGCAGACAAATTGAATCGTATTTGCCTTCCGAAGACACTGTATGAGGCATCCCCCGTTCCCCTATCAACCTTTCTCACACCATTGTCCAAAATGTCTTGCATGAGATCAAGGTATTGGTATTCTGGATGGCTTTTCATAGGAAAATTAAAGCTCTAAATTCAAATTCAATTAAATGTACCATAAAAATTCTGAATTTCTTTTGAATTTTAATTTGGAACTTGAATTTTTATATTTGTTTTTCACGCTTGGTTGTCGTCACTCTCCCTCCCTGCCATTGCCCTTTATATTGGGTTCCCCCTCCATCTACCCATTCAAACTGCGCATGGACAAATCGGGCTCCTAATTCCATCGTCACGGTAATTGGTCCTTCATTTTTCAAACCAAATGTTAGCTTTCCACAGTATCCTGGAGCCACATTCCCTGTTCTTAAAAATAAACCGCTTCTGAATGTGGTTGTTCTTGGCTTAAAGTTCGCCGTTATGTCCAATGGTAAATTCACTTTCTCAATAGTACTTACGAGGAAAAAATCTCCTGGTTTTATCTGTATTGTCCGTAATTCCCCCTCCTTGTATTCAACAACTTTTTCTATTTTTGGTGTCTCCCGATGGGTAATTCCCAAAAATGCGCTCCCAGATATTTTGTATACTTCTCCTAATCGCAAATCAAATCCAGCCCCTTCTGGGGTTTTTAAATCGCGCTCCCCTAGTCCTTCCACTAATTTTTTTTCCTTTACGAATTTTAAGAGTAGTTCTGGCCCAAGAATCATAGTTGACAGATAATTGATAATTACTCCACAGACCCCAAATCTTTTATTTCAAATTTATTTTTGCTCTCAAAAAATTGCACTTCATAGATGGGCAAACCTGTTGCAAGCCGTTTTGCTGTTTCCATGAGGTGATTTTCACATGTATCAAACAGCACAGAATAAATATACTCCTCTTCAAGTCCTCCCTCAAGCTCAAAGGACCCAAGTTCTATCAGCTTTTTTGCAAGAATATGGTGACGTGCATCGACAAATGTATTATGAAATGTGAATATCATCCCTGCTCTCCCCCCATCTTCCCCCCCCAGTTTAAATCGTGGCTGTACTCCAAAATTTCCCTTTATAAATACCACGGCAGATTCTTCATGACTCCCGTGAAGCACTGTTTCCACTGCTCCCTTTTTTTTCATTTCACCAAACTGCGTTTTGATAAAATCAACTTGTTCTTGTGTGAGATTATAACTTTTTAAGTCAAGACTTGCTTGTATAATATGGCCACATCCGCCTAATACTATATTTTGGTCTGCATGAGAATCGGTATGAAACTGAATATTTTGTACTCCTCCTACCGTCTCAACAAGCGCTTTAAGGGATTGCTTCATATCGAGTGTAAATCCACAACTATTTGCAGTTGCAAAAATAAGAGCAAGCTCTCCCGCATCAGCCCCCTGGATTGCAAGGCCGGGAAGTGAATCACTATTGTTATATCTTCCGTCAATACATCTGCTAAGAAGGGGATTGTTCACTTCGTATGCATTTTCAAATAATACTGAGGCTAATTGTGGTTTAGAAAGGGTATATTTTTGCATATGTGAGAAGTCTAACAAATGAAAAGAGTCCTATCAAGGATAATTATTATTGGTACAATATGTTTGATATGCGTGCTCCCGTATATATTTACGATCCAACTATTACAGATGCTCAAAGTAAAGTTCGCGGAATAGGCCGTTATCTTCAAATTCTGAGAGAAAACTGTCCTTCCGATTGGATATTTACCAGTGATCTGAAAAAAATACCTTTTCATGCCATTCTTGTGCAGCCTTTTTATACCTTCTATCAACCTCCCCTCATTACCAAGAGAATAACAGACAGGCAAATTGCCATCATCCACGACGTTATTCCACTTAAATATCCTGAGCACTATCCTATTGGGGTAAAGGCATTTTTCTATTCTCTCCTTCAAAAATACTATTTGGGACTATTTGACAGCATAATTACCGACTCAGAAACAAGTCGTAATGATATTGTTACCTATCTCAAGATAAAAAAGAACAAGGTTTCCGTTTTATACCCAACCCTCGCCGACTGTTTTTGGAACTCAAAGATAAAAAGTTCGGGCCCGTCAGACTATTGCTTATATGTGGGAGATGGCACATGGAACAAAAATCTTTCCATAACTGCACATGCAATTAAAAAGGCAAATGTCACCTGCATTTTCGTTGGAAAGATATTTGCAGACACGAACCCAAGTCATTATACTCATCCTTGGCAAAGTGACTTACACCTATTTTTTAAAGAAACGCAAAATGACAAACGATTCATTTTTACAGGATTTGTGAGTGATAAAGAGCTGTTACATTTATATGTACAAGCTAAGATGAATATACTATTGTCACGCGATGAAGGTTTTGGTTTTTCCTATGTGGAAGCCGCCTCACTGGGATGTCCTTCCCTCTTGAGTGATACAACCATTTTCCATGAAATTGCAGGAGAAAGCGCCGCATTTGTTAATCAGGATAACCCAGAAAAAATCGCATTGAAGCTAAAAGAACTTTTGGAAGACTCAAAAAAGAGAGAGATGCTATCTTTTAAGGCTCTCGAACAGGCCGAAAAATATAGTGCTGAATCGTTTAGAAAAAAACTATTAGAGGTTGTGTATCCGTATTAAATGAACTACCGCACAGCAAGCTGCTCAATATCTTAATGTGTCATCCCGACTAAGTCGGGATCCAGACTATTATTTTCAATACAAAAAAGGGTAATTTTAGACTGGATCCCTGCCTCCGCAGGGATGACAATTCATTTTTGAGTAATTTGACCACCAAAAATCAAAAACATTTGTGGAGTGTTTTCTAGATTTATTTATGTTGACGCCCTGTCTGAGCACTCGAATTTCCTTGTGCGAGTTCGTCAACTAAATAAAATAGAAAACACGAAACAATTTAACTATTCAAATTAAATAATCTCTTTGCATTTTCCGTCGTCACTCTTGCCACCTCTTCAAGACTCACCCTTTTTAAATCTGCTATACACTGTGCGATAAGGGGAATGTTTGCCGGCGTATTAGGATATAATTTCTTACTTTTGAGAGGTTCCGGGAGTAAAAAAGGCGAATCTGTCTCTAAAACAAGCATTTCAAGCGGAACTTTCTTTGCAAACTTGGCTTTCTCTCCTCCATACGTTACATCCCCATCAATGCCGATAAAAAAATCATGTTGTTTGGCATAATCGAGCAACTCTTCATCAGCCTCACAACAGTGAAAAACCGTCTGAAATCGCATATTCTCACTCCACTCCTTATCAAGGATTGCAATAATTTCTGTTTTGGTTTCTCGATTGTGAAGAATGAGTGCCTTTTTATACTGCTTCGCAAGACGAATTTGAGCGATAAAATATTCCTTTTGTGCCTCCATAAATTCGGAGCTTACTTTGTAATCTTCATATTTTGTCTCTTCATAGAGGTGTCTATCCAACCCTATCTCCCCCACCGCCACCACTTTTGGATGAATAATAAGTTTCTCAAGTTCTTTGATATCAATATCTAATTGATATAATTTTGAATTTGTTGCCCAAAGGGCAATCGACCTCTGGTCGAAATTTGGAGCTTGAATTTTTTCTATGGTGTGATGCGGATGAATACCAACCGCCGCATAGAGTGAATCGAACTCCTCGCCCAACTCTATAGCTTTTTGTGATGACGGGATATCCGTTCCAGGCACGATACAAGCTCTAACCCCCTTATCCATCGACTCAATAATGACTTGCACCCTTGTTTTATTGAATCTTTTGAAATTAAGGTGGCAATGAGTATCAATAAATGTTGTGTTCATAGTGAGAGTTTGATTATAATGAAAGCATGATGAAAAAAGGATGGATAATTACTTTCATTGTATTGGGTGCTCTTTTTTCCGTTCAACAGATTGTTCTTTCTAAACAATCAATACAATCATTTCCCAACATAAAAAATGATTATGTAAAGGATAGATTGGTTATATTCATGACCTCTGCCGATCTGAATAGCACCACTACTCATACTACTGCGAAAAAGGCGGCGGCTGATGTTGTTGCGAAAAAAGCTTTGGCTGACAAGGCGGCTGCTGATGTTGACAAGACGGTGGCTGATGCAATTGCTACTAGTGATACTCTAAAAAAAGAGGACAGCAACAAGATAAAGGTAATCGTTGACAATAAAAAAGTGGGAGGAATAACAATCGTACCCGAAGCACGTGCCGCAGAAAGCACACAGGATAATAAGCCGTTTCTTCCTCAAGAACAAAACAATAACGCACCTACCCCTGGAGGAATACTGGTTACCCTTGAACAAAAAATAGGAGGATCTTACATTACTCGACAAGACGAATTAACGGTAAAACGAGGAGACCAATCTTTTACTATCTCAAATCAATCAGCTCCTCCATCAAATGTATCATTAATATCACCTCCCCAGCTTGAAATTAATGCGAATAACGTGATAGCACGATCATCTATGGGTCTGTCGGTAGATCCATTAAGTGGAATTCTTACGGTACAAACCCCCACTGGTCCCCAAAAAGTAAGTATTATGCCCGATGAAGCGCTGGGAATTGTGGTTGAATTAAAGGCGCTGAATATGAAGAACGGGGCTGAACCTTCAATCCTCCTTGTAAGTGAAAATGGTATCCTTATTTACCGTATAACTGGAGAAAGAGTGGAAAAATTCTTAGGACTTTTCCCCATATCGATTCAGAAACAAATACTAGTAGCGGCAGATACGGGAAGCGTGGTTAAAGTAGAGCTTCCTCCCCTCTCCCAATTCCTTAGCTTCTTTACATTTTAATAAACGGAGTATTACTTCAATAATAATTCAACTGCTTTGTCAAGTTGGGAATCGTTTTCACGAGACATAGTATCTCCTTCAGGCACCACATTCTCCACTTTGATCTGGGGTTCAATACCTGTCCCATTAATCCACTCACCCTTTGGAAGCACCCATTTTGCCACTGTTACATGAAGTCCCATGCCGTCGCCTAAATCTATCGCTTCCTGAACCGAACCCTTGCCAAACGATTTCTCTCCAATGAGTTTTGCTCTGTTATGATCGCGCAAAGCTCCCGATAGGATTTCCGCCGCTGATGCGGATCCCTTATTGATAAGTACCGTCATGGGGATATCAAGGAGCGATCCTTTTCTCGTCACATAATAATCCTTATTTTCATAACTAGTGGACTCCTGTTTTACCACAAGCTTATTTTGTTCCAAGAACTCCCCCGCAAGATACACTGAACTTTCCAAATAACCACCTGGATTGTCTCGAAGGTCTAAAACCAACCCTTTGATTGTCCCCGTACCCCATTTTTCCTTTATTTCGGCCACTTTCTGTTCCCATTCGTCTACGGTCCCGTCCCCAAATTGATTTAATTTAAGGTAAGCGACTTTATCACACGCACTTGTACATGAAGATAGTTTTTCATCTAACTTGGTTTCGACCGACTCTACGCGAATTGTATCTCGAACAACATCTATTGCTACTTCTTTTCCGTTTCGTCCAAGCGCAAGATGAACCTTTGTTCCCTTGTCCCCGCGAACTTTTGATACCACTTGGGTAAGGGGCATTCCGGCTATCACTTCATTATTTACCTTGAGAATATAATCCCCAGCAAGAACACCCGCCTTTTCTGCGGGTGAATTTTTAAGAGGCGCAATCACCACGACCCTATTTTCCTTCATGCCTAACTGCGCGCCGATACCTTCAAATTTCCCCTCAAGACCGTCTTTTGACTGTTTGTTTTCAACGGGGGTAAGGAAAAATGTATATGGGTCTTCGATTGAAGCTACCATCCCTTTTATCGCTCCGTAATACATCTTTTTCTTATCCACTTTCTTCTTGTCCACATATTTCTTTTCTACGGTGTCCCATACTTTCCAGAACATACTAAAATCCATGTCCTTACCGCTTGTGGATACTTTTTCCACTCGTGCCGCTGATAGATTGTATGCGCCAAGCTTATATCCCGTTCCAAACAACAATACAGCCACAGATGCAACTAACAGGAGATTGGTTATTTTTATATTGGACTTGGCCGTTTTCATAATGAATAGAATATGATTGTACTATGGTGTGCCTGTGCAAAACAATAGGAGAATTGCCTTGATACTGCCTCTTTATAACTATCTTTGAGTTTGAACTCTGCCTTAGGGAGGAGGGTTGTTCCTTCAAATTTGTAGGTAGTGATTAAACCTCGTCCTCCCAACGCTTCCAATTTTGCAACGGAATATTCTGTAGCTCTCTCAACGATGCCAATTGGATATTCTGGAGTTGCATCTGCCCGTTCTGAAAAAAACCATGCCATACCGCCAAAATCCCTTTCTACATATTTTGCTTCAACTACATGGTTCTTCCCAATTTTTATCCGTATCTGTTTTTTTGAGATTTCTTCGACATATCCTGCAAACCAACATCGCTCCGGTTGGCTTTCTTTTTGTGTTTCAATCAAAATGATACCTTCAATATGGTCTATCTCCGTGATAACTCCCTCTATGTGTGAAGTTATTTTCTTGTCGGTGAAAAGGGATTTCTTTTCTGCGAGAACATCTCCAAGGATCACTCTATCCCCTACGTTTTTTTTAAGATGATGAAAGATTCTCTTTGGATGAATAGAAAGAAGCCCTGCGACTTCAATACGCTCCTCGGACTTTTCTCTTGACGTGTAAAGAGGAGTGTTAAAATCAACTTTTTCGCCCACTTTAATGGCTACCTTTTTTCCAGGATCTAAGGTAATATCAATAATCATGTACTCATGATACGATATTTAATCTTGAAATTCACTACATAAACCCAATCTTTTGATTTTAATTTGAATTTGGAGTTTTAATTTTGTCCTCACTTCATCCCTTGATACGATACAAATGGAATGAGAGCAAGATAGCGTGCGTACTTTATCTCTTTCGTGAGTTTTCGTTGATGTTTTGCGCACACACGAGATCGTTCGCGGTTCACGATTTTCTTTCGGATAGAAAGAAATTTATCAAGATTGTCTATATCCTTAAATGCGGGTTCTGATTTATATTCGCAAAAAAAACAATTATTTGTCATAAGAAAAATATAATTATTATAATTTTTATAACCGTTATAGCGGTTATAGGTTTTTGTTTTTAAAATGGGATATCTTCTGGATTAATGGTTTCCGTATGGTTATTTTGCTGCACAGGTGTCTCAGTATGGTGTTCTGCAGGAACTGTCGCATCTACGTGTGCTGGTACGTCCCCCACCGCTGGAGCAACTTCTCCTGGTACAAGTCGCTTTCCACTGTCAAACATAATAAAGTCATCAAGGACAATCTCCGTGATCGATCGTTGCTGTCCATCTTTCCCTGTAAAGCTTCTATATGCAATACGCCCCTCCATATAAATCTTTTTTCCTTTCGTGAGGAGTTTCCCACAAAGTTCTGCAAGCTTCTGCCATGCAACGACACGGTGAAACTGCGTATCTTCTTTTATCTGCCCATCGGTGGTGGTCCATGATCTATTTGTTGCAACGCCAAATGTGCAGACTGCCGTACCGTTTGGTGTATATTTCAGCTCGGGATCACGTGTCAAGTTACCGATAAGAATCGCCTTGTTCATTGATCTACTTGCCATAGTATTGGGTTAGTCAATTGCTAATAAGAGATAACGTATTAATTTTTCATTGAATTGAAGCCTTTTACGAAGCTCCATAGCGTTTGTTTTTGGCATTTCAAGGTGCCATTGGTAATAGACTGCTTTGAGAAGTCCTTTGATAGGATATGCAAGAGTTTTTTCTCCCCATTTTCCCTCGCTTACTATTTTGCAGTCAAGCGAAGCGACAAGCTCTTTTAACGTTTTGAGCTCTGCTTCTTCGTTCAGAAGAAAGGTCAAATCATACTTGGACATAAGATTTTTCCCCAAAATTCAAAATGATAATGATCTTGAAAACCCTTCGACTCTGGTTCGGCAAGCTCACCATCGCTCAGAGCTGTGGCTTTTGGTTAGGGTAATGATACAAAATGTATCACGAAATTGCAAACATTCTTTCCGTCATTCCCGCGAAAGCGGGAATCCAGGCTATTTTCGACTGGATCCCCTCCTCCGAGGGGATGACAAGATGTTAATTCATACATTACAATATAACAATCTATGAAAAAAGCACTTTTTCTAGTTTTAATTTTTATTCTTTTTTATACCCGTTTCGTCAATAGTGGGTGGGGATTGCCTTATCCCATGCATCCGGATGAGCGAAATATGGCGGTCGCAGTTCAAAACTTGAACTGCAATTTCAAATTCCAAATTTCAAATTTCAAATTAAGTGAATGTCTTAATCCCCACTTCTTTGCCTACGGCCAATTTCCCCTGTATATAGCGTATGGAGGCATTCAGGTTTATCATTTTCTGTTTGGACTCATTGGGCAGCCTACCTATGGAGAAGCGACAATCGCACTCAGAACAATTTCCGCAATCTCTTCAATTGCGCTCGTATTTATATTATTTCGTATTATCGAATTAATACACCCTCAGAAAAAACCTTCAGCTTTTGGCTTTAAGCTTATGGCTTTAAGCTTTCTTATCTTTTCTCCCTACGCAATCCAATTTGCCCACTTTGGTACAACAGAGTCAACTCTCATGCTCTTTTATTCTGTCATCATCTATTTCTCACTAAAATTACTTGCAACCAACAACCAACGACTAACGACTAAATACTTATTTTCCCTCGCCCTCTTTTCCGGACTTGCCCTTGGGACCAAGCTCTCTTCGCTTTTGTTTTTAGGGGTACCTGTTCTAGCAATACTTATTAAAAATATATTTATACGAACTGTGGTAGGTGGCACGATTGAAGGGAGCCCAAAAAGCACGCACAAAGTGCGGCCAGCAGGCTTCGCAGCTTTGGATTACTTTTTGGGAAGTATCAATCGTGACGGAATCTACCGCACTATTATTAACTTATTTTTTTATTTATCTATTACAATATTTTTCTTTATCCTCTCCTCTCCCCACAACTTCCTCAACTGGAACGACTTTATTTCTTCGATGACCTATGAATCACGAGTAGGCCTTGGAAGATTTGTAGCCTTCTATACCCGCCAATTTGTGGATACAACCCCAATTCTTTTTCAATTCCAAAAGATTCTTCCCTTTGCCCTGGGCTGGCCGACATTGATTGGAGGAATATTGGGGTTTATATTTTTACCATGGCTTTCAAAACAACAGGTGGCAGAATTGAAGGGGCCCACCACGCGCGGAAAAAGTGCCCGCCAGCAGGCTTGGCAGCTTTTGAGCACTGGTGGGAAGCATTCAATTCTGACGGAATCTGTTGTTTTAAATCCATACAATATACTCCGCTTTTCCCTCCTCCTCTCCCTCCTCCCCCCCTCCTTCTTCTTTTCAAAATGGACCCGCTTTATTTCTCCCTCTTTTCCTCTTTTCTCATTGTTTGCCATATTATTTATGATTGATTTATATTTAAAATGGAAAAAACAGATTCTTCATCGATATATATTTTTTATTCTCTGTTTACTTTTCATCATTCCAGGGATCGCACAGCTTTCCATCTATACAACCCCTGATGTCCGATTTATCGCCTCAGAATGGATGTACAACAATATTCCAGAGGAAAGCAAAATACTTACGGAAACAGCAAATGCAATCGACATCCCCGTTCCCACTAGCCACTATTTTGTTAATTCATTCAACTTTTATGATTTAGACCAAAGTATTGAATTGCAAAACAACTTAAATAAGGCTCTAGCAGAGGCCGATTACATAATCATTCCCTCAAGAAGAATATTCTCTAACCATACATGCCTTTCTCCCAATACACCTCAAATTATTCAGAATGAACTAGCTAGGTGTAAGGAGCTAGAGAAAACATATCCTCTTTTAAATGCTTATTACCGAGATTTGTTTTCGGGAAAACGGGGGTTTCAAAAAGTGGCCGAATTTAATTCTTTCCCGAAAATATCCTTTATAGGAAAAACGCTTCTGGAATTTCCCGATGAAGATGCGGAAGAGACATGGACGGTGTTTGACCACCCGGTGATACGAATATATAAAAAAATTACAAATCACAAATTACAAATATCAAATCAATTACAAATCACAAATCCTCCGACAGATTTTTCAAAATACAATGTCACAAGTTACATGTTACATGCTACAAATTACAAACTACTCATTGCCGATACTCCGGAAAAATGGGAACGGGGATTAATGTATGTAAAGAGTAAAGAAGATATTGGCGGGTTGGATGGCATGATATTTACATTCACGGATAGCCAGCTACGGACTTTTTGGAATAAAAACACGCTTTCTCATCTCACACTGTATTGGATTCAAAATAAAGAAGTGGTCGGCATTTCAGATCTTCCTTCCATCACTGAAACGGGGACGATAACTACCGTCTCCTCCCCCTCTCCTGCGAATGCCGTGATTGAGTTAATTAAATAGATTCTAAAATAACTTTTCGATGTATCGATACATCGAAAAGTTATACTAATAAAAAACTTTTTTCACTGCTGTGATACTCCGTAGATAAGTTTTTGCGGCTTATAAGCCGTTGACAATGTTTTTCAAATAAGAGAAAGTGGGGTTTATGGTGCGATATTCAAAGCGTTCCATTTCAACCACTGTTTCAGATAGGCTAATTGAGATATTATCAAGCCTTCTTTTAAGGAAAAATAAGAATGAATTAAAACTTGTATTAGATCTCCTTTTAACAAAAGCAGAACGAACGATGATATTAAAAAGAATAGGAATTCAATATATGCTTCTCAAAAAAAATGATAAGGGCCTTATTTGTGAGATACTTAAAGTCTCTTCAAGTACGGTTGCCTATTACGCAATTCAACTAGAAACACAAAAAGAAGAACTTGCCTCTCTTCTAAAATCGATTCTTCTATCTGAAAAAATGAGTGGCATGCTCGAGGACATAATTGCAAATATCCTCATTCAACCTCACTTATATGGAAGTCATAAAAGAATCGAGTCAAATTATAAAATTTTAAAGGAAAGAAAAAAATATCTTTGACTCTATTTTCGATGTATCGATACATCGAAAATAAATGACATTAATATTGACTAAGAATATTTTTATATAAATTAATCGTCTTTTTAAATCCACTGTGGAGGGCTTGAGGTAATTTATCAAGGGTAAACCAGCCTATTTCTGCCATTTTTTCGGGATTTCCCATTCTGACGCTACTAAGTTCTTCATCTCTAATAAGGAGTATGCGAGGGACGATAATCCAATGGGTAAGAACACCTTCCGGAGATGTTCTGAGGAGAGTAATTGCAGGAAGTTGTTCTTGGATTATCGCATTACATCCATACTTCTTTTATTTCTTTGAGCACGTTTTCCTCCCCCACTATCCCACACTCCTTTTTCGTCCCTACAGTTTTCACTCCGTTTATGAAGAAGCCATCTTCCTTTTCCGTCATGACAATAAAAGGAAGTGCTTACGCCAATACAGTCGATACCCGTTTTCATATTATTTGTCTAGCGCCTGCAACCCAGGAAGCGTGCCCTTTTCAATCAGTTCAAGCATTGCCCCTCCACCTGTTGAAATATGGGTAATCTTGTCGAGATATTCTTTCTTAGAAATTGCGGATAGCGTGTCTCCTCCTCCCACAATTGATATTGCGCCCGTATTGTGAGCAATTGCGTAGTAAATGAAATCCGTACCCCGTCGAAAGGCAGGGTTTTCAAAATAGCCAACAGGTCCGTTCCAAACGATTGTTTTGGCAGATGCGATAATTGAACCAAATTTTGCTTGGGTGTCCGGTCCAATATCCAAAATAGTGGCTCCCACGGGTATTTTATCTATTCGCACCACTTCTCCCCCGTCCAAAACCACGTCGGTCGGTAAAACAATAGTTGTACTTCTTTGACTCGCAAGGTGAATCAACTGGCGTGCTTTTGCTACCTTTTCATATTCGCAGTAGCTTTTCCCTATGTCAATGCCTTGTGCACATAAAAAGGTGTTTGCAAGTCCTCCCCCAATTAATATACTATTTGAAACTTCCATCAGTTTTCCGATAATGTTGATTTTTGTGTCAATTTTTGATCCCCCAATAATGGCAACAAATGGCTTTTGAGGCTCTCGGACAGCCTTCATGATAGTCGCTACCTCTTTCTTCAACAACAAACCTCCATAAGAAGGAAGATAAGAAGTTACTCCTACGACAGAGGCTTCTACCCGATGTGACATTGCAAACGCATCATTTACATAAATATCAGCAAGGGAGGCTAATTTTTTTGCGAATTCCGGGTCATTTTTCTTTTCTTCTGGATAAAAACGAATATTTTCCAGAACAAATATCTCATTACTTTTTTGATTCGCAAATATACTTTTATCGGCAGTTATAAAATCATCGATGAGTGTAATGGTATATTCCGGAAGATATTCTTTTAGCTTTTCCACGACTACCTTGAGAGAAAATGCGGGATCTTTCATCTTTGGTCTTCCCAGTTTAGCTACACAAATGAGTTTATTGTTATTTTTCAATAAATAACGAAGGGTAGGAATATTATGTATGATCCGCGCATCGTCTGCAATAGTATAGTTTGGATTGAGGGTAACGTCAAAATCCGCCCTCACAAGCACTCGTTTATTGGTTGTCTCAACCTCGTCGATGTATTTGATCATACAAATTCAGATACCTTCTCCACTAAATCTACAACTCTACTTGAATATCCCCATTCATTGTCATAC